>Ga0209232_1000850_pt1 | contig 17639 bp, 20 predicted proteins | sample ETNvirenome_2_60_FD_184066 | JGI IMG/M metagenome (GOLD analysis project Ga0209232, IMG submission 184066) | Marine viral communities from the Pacific Ocean - ETNP_2_60 (SPAdes) (version 2) | ecosystem: Environmental > Aquatic > Marine > Oceanic | place: Pacific Ocean | collected 2013-06-22
AAAATGGGTAATTACAATGCGTGATGAAATAGGTGGAGATGCTAGTCCAGTACCAGCTAGTGGTGCAAGCCCTGAACAAGCTGATTATAAAAAGGTTATGGACAGATGCAAGAAAGCCAAAGGTAAATGGCAGAATTGGTCTGATATTTGGGAAGAAATTTATGATTACGTTTTACCACACAGAGAAAGTTTCTTTGGTGAATATGCTGGTCAAAGACGTACTGAAAATATTTATGACGAAACAGCAGTAACTGGACTCCCTAGGTTTGCCTCAAGACTTCAGCTTGGCTTTTTTCCTCCAAATGGTCGAGCTTTCAAACTTGCCCCAGGCCCAGAGTATCCACAAGATCAGATTAACTCACAACTTCTTAAAGAGTTAGATGATATTACAGAGTTACTCCACGAAGGACTAAGAAATAGTAATTTCAATTCTGAATTTCATGAGGGATTACAAGATCTTGGTATTGGTACAATGAATATGCTTGTTGAATCAGGACGTTTTGTTGGCGATCTCCATTTTACTGCTGTACCACCAAATAACGTTGCACTTTTATCAGGTGCTATGGATCAAGTTACCGATTGGTTTAGATGGAACTATGACTGTGAAATTACTGACATAAAGCATAGATATCCTGATGCTAAGTATAGCAAGGATATGGAAGGTATTCAGAAAAGAGATCCTCATAGAAAAACTAGAATTATCGAAGCTACTATGTTTGATAGTGATGATAAGTTTAAAGATGAATATACATACTATCTTATATCTGAAACAGATAACCATATACTGCAACAAACAAAACTAAAAGGTAAGGGATCTTTACCTTGGCTTACAACTAGATGGTCTAAATCAGGTATGGAAGTATGGGGTAGAGGCCCAGTACTACAAGCAATGCCAGCAATCAAAACATTGAATCTTACAGTTCAGCTAATATTAGAGAATGCTGAAATGGCAATAGGAGGTGCATATGTTTATGACGATGATGGAGTATTTAATCCTGATAATATTACTATACAGCCTGGGACATTTATACCACGAAGCCCTGGGTCATCTTTAGAATCTTTACAAAGTCCAGCACGATTTGATGTTGGTCAACTAATACTGGAGGATATGAGAAGAAATGTCAGGAAGGCTATGTATATTGATGAACTCGATGCTAGAGCAAATGCAAAGACGCCACTCTCTGCAACGGAAGTATCAGAAAGGCTTGCTGACGTGGCAAGAGATATGGGAGCAGTCGCAGGCAGAATGCAAAAAGAGTTCCTTCACCCACTTGTTGAAAGAATCGTTCATATCTATTCAGAACAAGGTATCTTGGATATACCAAAAGTTGATGGTAGGGAAATAAGAATTGTACCAGTATCTCCATTACTAAGGGCTCAAGATCAACAAGATGTAGCTGATTTTGTAAGATTTCAGCAAACAGTATCAGGAACATTTGGCCCTGATATAACACCAGCACTATATAATCAGGAACAAGTTATAAGATATCTTGCATCTAAGTTTGGAGTAAAAGAAGATTTATTGGCTAGTAGAGATGAAGTACAAGGGAACATTGACATGGCATTACAATTAATGCAACAACAACGAGGACAATAGTGAAAAAGGAAAAAGTCAATGCATCTATCGATGGTCGAAGTTACACTACTGAAGTTGAAGCTGATCTTAATAATAAAGCCTATGCTCTTTTTGGTTCAGGGATTGGCAAACTGTTCCTTCAGTATTTGGAAAACATCACAACGGGCAACATTCATGGTGCTGGAATACCAATCGAAAGCCTTGCTCACTTTGAAGGTCAGAGGTGGGTCGTGGCACTCATCAAACACAGGACGGAACTAGGGAGAAAAAATGGCGAGCAAACCAACCAATCCTAAACTATATGCAAGAGCAAAAGCAATTGTTAAAGCAAGAGTCAAGAAATGGCCTTCAGCATATGCTAGTGGGCAACTTGTTCGTTTATATAAGAAAATGGGTGGTAAATATAGGTCAGCATGAGTCTTACTAAGTGGTTTAATGAAAAGTGGGTAGACATATCTACAAAAAAAGATGGTAAGCACCCTAAGTGTGGTAGAAGTATGGGTGATGGTAGAAAATATCCTAAATGTGTACCATCATCTAAAGCAGCTAGAATGAGTGTAAAAGAAAAAAGACAAGCTGTTGCAAGAAAGAGAAAGACAAACCCTGAGAGTGGTGGTAAAAAACCAACATATGCAAGGACGTAGATCATGGCAAAAACACCAGCATGGCAAAGAAAAGAAGGCAAAAACCCAAGTGGAGGACTCAATGCCAAAGGTAGAGCAAGTTTACGTCGTCAAGGGAAGAATATCAAACGTCCAGTTTCTGCGAAAGAAGCAAAGAAAAGTCCAAAAGCAGCTGCTAGACGTAGATCATTCTGCAAAAGAATGATGGGAATGAAAAAGAAATTGACTAGTAAAAAGACTGCTAATGATCCAAATAGCAGAATTAATAAAGCATTAAGAAAGTGGGACTGTTAAATAGGAGAAGATATGTCTAATGAGCAAGAAGTCATTACAGAAAGCAATGAAAGCCAAGATCAACAAGAAGGAGTTGAAGTCCAGAGTGCAAAAGACTCAGGAGAGCAAAACGAAGTTGAGCAAAAAGATTCAACCGACAGACCTGAGTGGCTTGACCCAAAGTTCGAAACTCCAGAACAATTGGCTAATAGCTATAATCAACTACAGCAAAAGTTTCATTCAAGACGTGATGAAATTAAAGCAGAGCTTATTGATGAAATTAATGAAGAGGCTTCCAAAGAAGTTCCAGTAACAGCAGCTGATTATAAACTCGAAGTAAAAGATGAAGATGGTAATCTTGTTGAAGTTCCTGATGACGATCATATGTTGAACTGGTTTAGAGATAAGGCACATAATATGGCTTTATCACAGAATGAATTTAGTGATTTTGTTTCAGAATATATGACTATGCAAGCTACATCAGGCCCTGATTGGAATGAGGAATCAGAAGTTCTTGGTGAACACGCAGATAGAAGGCTTGAAAGAGTTGATGCTTGGGCAAATTCTGTATTTACAGAAGAGCAATATAATGTGTTTGCTGGCATACCAGCCTCTGCTGGAATGGTTCAACTATTTGAAGCAGTAATGGAACTTAATGGTCAACCTAAATTTAATATGACTTCTACAACAGAGTTTCAAGAAACTGTTACTAGAGAAGATCTAATGGCTGCTCAAAGAGATCCTAAATACTGGCAGAATGGTGGAGATCCATCACATATTGCAAAAGTTAGGGCTATGTCAGCACAATTAGCTAAACAAAGAGATAGTAATGTGAATTAACAAAGTTTCTATTTTCTGAAACATTGTAATTACTAGAAGGCTCGTAGAACTACTTAGAGGCCCAGTAATGGAATAACTTCAAGGTAGTAGTGAAACGAATAACCAGAATAGTATAAATTTTAACCTATAACGGAGGCTATAATGGCTTTAAATACCATAAGCACTTCCTTTATTGAGGAGTTTGAGTCTGGAGTACACGTTGCTTACCAACGTATGGGTTCAAAACTTAGGAATACTGTTCGTACTAGAAATGGTGTTAAGAACAAAACAACATTCCAAAAAATCGGTAAAGGTTTTGCTACTACTAAGGCAAGACATGGTAACGTAGCACCAATGAATCTTGCACACACTAATGTATCAGTTACAGTTGAGGACTACTTTGCTGGTGAGTGGGTCGATGATCTAGATCAGTTAAGAATCAACCATGACGAGATGCAAGTTGCACAACAATCAGGTGCATATGCTTTAGGTAGAAAGACAGATGATCTTATATTAGCTCAGATGACTACTACTACATCAGCACATGATGAAACTTCTAACGGAATAACTTTAACATGGGCATTAGAGCTTATGGAAAAGTTTGGTAACAATAGTGTTCCTGATGATGGTCAGAGATACGCAGTTGTTGGTTGGGAGCAATGGTCGCAACTAATGGCAATCGATCAATTCTCAAGAGCAGAATATGTTGGTGAGAATGATCTTCCTTTTCCAAATGGCGTAACTGCTAAAAGATGGTTAGGTTTTATGTGGTTTGCACATTCAGGTCTAACTGAAACAAATGGATCAGGAGCAGCTGGTACAACACACAGAGAGTGTTTTGCTTACCACAGAGATGCTGTTGCTCATGCAATTGGTACTGATATCACTTCAAATATGCAATATCACAACGATAAAGACAGCTATTTTGTATTAAACAAAATGCAACAGAATGCAGTCTTAATCGATGCTGAAGGTGTATTTGAAATGGAACTAAAGAAATAGGAGGTAGACATGGCGTTAGTTCAAGCAGACTTAAGTTTAGTTTCCTATGCTGGTAATGGGTTCCATATTTGGAATTACAAATCATCTGGTGATGCTTTAAACACAATAGATACAGCTGGATATTTCAATGCATTAGTCAATGAGATGAATGTTGGCGATGTAATATTTATCAATGCATCTAATGGTTTTGGTATCACAACTGTCGTGTCAAATGACGGATCAGCAATTGATACTGCTGATATTGTTAGCATGACTTCGGACAGTAGATAATGGCTAAGAAACCAACTAAAGCTAAGGAGGTGGCTGTAAAGGCCACTTCCTCGCATAAAGTAGAAACTTCAAATGGAACTGTCTGGACAGTTAAGTTTGGGGATAAAGTTAAACTTGGGAGTAGAGTAGATGCCAAAAGCTAAAGATGGTAAACAATTTCCATATACAAAAGAGGGTTTAGTTGCACTTAAAGATTATAATGCAAAACTAGATCGTAAAAATAAAAATATGGGTAACAAAAAAAATGGTAATGGCGAAAGTATGCTTACTGCCAAGCAAAAAAGTTTACCTGAAGATCTCAAGAAAAAAATTATTGAATCCAAAAAGAAGGAGTCAGCATAATGAAGAAAAAAGGCAAAGGCAAAGGTAAAGGCAGAGGTTACTAATGGAATTGGGTCTTTCAAATAATCCTAAGTTAAGGAAAAAAGTACGACAAAGAGCAATGACTCATTTAAAGTATTTTGGTGCAAAAGCAGATTCAATGACTAGATCTACTGTTCAAACACCGAATCCTAAATTTAATTACGAAAGAATGTACCCACAAAGACAAGCAAACATTCAGCAATCTTACGAAACTGGTAAGCCAGTTAAAACACAAACAAATCCCAAAGTTATGGATAAGTCTTTAAGTGCGAATACAAATAGACAATCTTATGCAAAAACTATTGGTAAGCTAAATCAATTCAATAAAGATGTGGCTAAGTTCGGTAGCAAAATGCAAAGATTGGGTGGTGCATTTAAAAAAGACGAAGTTTTAGAAAAAGCCAAGAACATGAAAACTATGAGCAATGCTATGAAGTTTGCAAAAAATGTGAGTGTCCCTGGCATAGTTGCTTCTATAATGAGTCCAAAGAAAGTTGGAGATGCTACCTTAAATAAATACAAGAATGAATATAAAAAGGTAAAGTAATGCCACAAACAGCTAAGACGGATATTGAAGTAGCACAAAGGGCTATGGTTATGGTGGGCATGGAACCACTTTCATCATTTACAGAGGGTACTGATGAAGCCTTAGTTATGAATACAAGCTACGAAGATATTGTCGAGGATTGTTTAGCACAAAATAACTGGAACTTTGCTACTGGTCAGAAAGTATTATCTAGATTAGCTGATACACCAGTTGATCGTTGGGCAGCTGCTTATGCCCTACCTACTGAACCAGCTGTTGTGCAAGTTCAAACTGTTACAATTGATGATGCAGTACAACAGTATGATATATATGAAAGAGCAATCTATATAAATGCAAATGAGAACGATACAGTTGTTCTAAACTATATATTCAGAGTTGATACACAATATTGGCCTCCAGCATTTACTTTATGGGTTATATATCGTCTTGCATCTGTTTTGGCTTTAGCAGTTACAAGAAAAGGTGATATAGCAAGATCTTATAGTCAATTAGCTGAAGTGCAGTTTAGAAGAGCAAAAGCCAGAGATGCACAACAAGTAACAACACAACAAGTTGCTCTCAGTAGATTTCATAGAATAAGACTTGGATCAGGTATTTATGCAAAGATCGAAGGGGAATCAACGAGTTGAATGAATGGCATTATTAAGACAATTTACTACAAACTTTTCATCAGGGGAGCTATCCCCACTTTTGTCATCTAGGGTAGATGCCGAGGCTTATAGAAATGGAGCTTTTAGACTCCGTAACGTAAGGTTAAAGGCTCAGGGTGGTTGCACTAGGCGACCTGGGCTTAGATACCTTCAGACCCTCGCAAATGAGGATTATCAGGCAGAACCATACGTATATGATGAAGATGAGGCATATATTCTACTTTTTAGTAATACAAAACTAAGAATTGTAGACATTTCAGACCCAACAAACCTTTTGCAAACAATAACAAGTTGCCCTTGGACTACTGCAATGATTGGATCGTTAGTAGTTACTCAGAGTGGTGATACAATGTTCATTACTCACCCTGATATGCCAATGCAAGAGTTAACAAGAACAAGTGCTTCTAACTTTGCTAAATCTGCATATGATTTTGATGTATCATCTGGAATGAAGTTTCAACCATATAATAAATTTGCAGCTGGTAGTGTTACAATCACTCCTAGTGGTACAAGTGGATCGGTAACATTAACAGCAAGTACATCTGCATTTACTTCAGCATATAATGGTTTATATTTACGATTAGTTGATTCAGCTAACACAGTACGTCATGCATTGATAACTGGTTTTACAAGTGCAACAGTTGTTACTGCTACTTTATCAGGTGCTATAGCTAATACAAATGCCATAACAGAATGGTCAGAACCAGTATTCAGTTCTGTCAGAGGTTATGCAAGAACAGTTACATTACACGATCAACGTTTGATATTTGGGGGGAGCAGAGATTTACCAAACTTTCTATTTATGTCAAAGATAGCAGAGTTTACTAATTTTGACGTAGGAACAGGAAACGACGATGAATCTATCCAAATACAAATTGCAGAGAATCAAGTGTCAGAGATCAAAGCCTTGCAATCATTTCGATTTCTTACAATCTTTACATCTGAGCAAGAACTCTTTGTGCCAACTAGTGAGAACAAACCTCTTACACCCTCGACCATTACAGTTAAGAAACAAACAAGCTATGGCTCAGGAACTGTCCAACCTCAAGAGTTTGATGGAGCTATAGTATTCTTAACCAAGTCAAAAGGTGCAATAAGAGAGTTTATATTCTCAGATATATCTCAAGCATATAATTCAGACTCAATAACATTACTATCAGAGCATATTATTGGAACACCTGTAGCTATTGAAGCACAAAGAGAATCTTCAGATCAAATGGAGGGTTATCTATATCTTCTAAATTCAGATGGTCATATGCCTGTGTTCATGTCTATTAGAAAAGAAAAAGTCCAAGGCTGGGTTAGATATGATACAACTGGTAATTTTAAAAATATAGTTAATGTAAACAGACAAATATACACAGTAGTAGAAAGAACAATAAATAGCTCTACTGTAAAATCTTTAGAATTATTTTCTAATGACTATCATCTTGACATGGCATCACAGCAAACTGCAAGTGCAACAAATACATGGACAGTTAGCCATCTACCTAATACAGAAGTACAAGTTAAATCAGGTAATTATAGTTTGGGAACATTTACTACTAATGGTAGTGGTCAGCTTACTCTTAATGATACAGTTACATCTGTAGAAATAGGATTGGCATATACACCTGAAATAACAACTTTACCACCTGAAATGCAATTGCCTGATGGAGTAAGTGTAGGTCAAAAAAGAAGAGTCGTAAGAGCAGTGCTTGATTTAGTTACAACTCTTAATGTAAAAGCTGGTGGTACAAGAATATTATTAAGATCAGTTACTGATGATTTTTCACAAGAAACTACACCTATTACACAAAGAAAAGAAGTGTATTTACTAGGTTGGTCAAAAGAGGGTAGAGTAACAGTAACACAAGAAGAACCATTACCATTAACATTAAATGGTATATTGCTAGAGGTAGAAGTGTAATGGGTGCAGTTGGATATGGAATAAGTGCTGCTTTATCTATAGCAGCTGCTATGAAGGCAAAAGAAGCATATGCTTTGCAAGCCAAGCAATCGCAAGAAGCTGCTGATATGGCTGGCATACAAGCTGACCAAGAGGCTATTAATAGAACTGCACAATTGAATGCACAGCTTGCCTCAATATCTGCTACAGCTTCAGCTGGTGGTGTTTCAGTAGGAACAAGTGGTAGCTTCAAAAATATAAAAAGAAGAGAAACAAAATTAGCAGAAGGCGATGTATCTGCAATAAAATTAATGGGTAGACAGAATAGAAGAAAATTTATTTTAGATGCCAAGAATCAAAAGTTAAAAGGTGATGCTGCTCTTATTGGTGGTTTAGCAAGTGCAGCTTCAAGTGGATCTAAGGCTTACTATGCAAATAAAACTGGAAAAGGCTAATGGCAATCAAAAGAACAATAACTAGAAGATATGGTGTAAGGCCAGTTCAAATGGACGTGTCATCTGGTGCTTTAAGTTTAGCTAAAGCTACAGAAACTGTTGCCAATACAGTTAGCAATGTTACTAAATTTATTGATGATAACCAATTTCAAGAAGCTGTTTTGAATGCTGAGATACAAGGTAGACAAGTTGGATCACAGACTATAACAGATAAAAATGGTAATACTATTCCTAAGCCATTAGATCAGATGACTCTTAATTCTTTTACTGCTGATATCTACAACAAAGCCAATATAAGAAAAGCACAACAGTATTTTAAAAAAGAGGCTATAAATAGTTATGGACTTGCATTGCAAAATCATGCCATTGATGTTGCTAATAAATCATTCTTGGAGAATGGTGGTAAGGTTAATGAACAAGGCAAGTTGGTTGTACAAAATGCTGGTGATAGCTATATCGATGGAATCAAGAAACAAGTAGCACCTGAAGTCTTTGATGTCATAAGTCCTGCAATAAGTAAAATATGGGGTCAAGCCTCTAGAAAAGCATCAGCACAACAAATTAAAGATGTAAAAGAAACTGCATTAATAGAAGCACAAAAACATATAAATCATGTTCTTAACTTAGAAGTTGATCTTGTTACAAATGGTGGTGATGATGTTGATATTGAGTTTATAGAAAATGAGAAAGCAAGAGTATTTGAAATAATTGAAAACAACTCTTCTAGTAGAGCCGAAGCTGAAAAAGTAAAAATAAAATATAATCAAATGTTACAAAACAATGTATCAATAAACGCAGTTGATCTTGCCTATGAATCAGGTACATCAATAGCAGATATGATTAAGATGGCTATTGATACTCGTAAAGCTTTTGAAAATGATCCAAATATCGATGGTGATGCTGTTGAGTCAGCTATGAGAGGCAAGATAGCAATATATGAGGCTATGAATAATGACAAAAGACAAGAGGCATCTAGAATAAGTAAATCAAAAGGTTATCAGTATCAAATAAATATTATGAATGGAATACCAGTTACAAATGCACAAATAGAAGAATTAGAATTAGCAGATCAAGTTAGTTTTTTAAAATTTAGAAATACATTTCAAAAAACAACTGATACAAAAATTAATAAAGTATTTAATGATAAAGTAGCTCTAGCAATAGGTGTGGTAGACAATAACTTAGTTCCACCAAAAGTTATTGGTAGAGATTTTGATACAACACCTAAAACAATTTTACAACGTATGGCAGAAGTTGATGCAGTTAATAATTTAAATAATTTATACAATCACAAAGATACTTCTTTACAAAACAAAAAAGCAATTTTGAAAGTTATAAACAAAGTTGCAACTCGTCAACTAGAGCAAGATAATGATGCTTTTGCTGCAAATATGGAAAGAATGCTTGATGGCAATGAAAATACAGTAATGCTTAATCCTAATGATCTTACAAAAGAATCTTATATTAGAGAGTTAGAAAACAAAGGCATTATTGGTGTTGGCCCAGGGTTTGCTTATACAAGAAAATCATGGCAACAAAGAGTTAATAATTACAGAACTTCTTATATAAAAAAGCAAAAAGAAATATATGAGCTAAGTAAAATTGGTATAAATCAAAAACTTGGTTTGGGATTGAATCAAACACAAAAGATAGCTATTGAAGATAAAATTCTTGCAACAAACTTTATGTTAGACGGACAACGTGTTGATTATAATATCATGAGTTCTAATGATACAATTAGAGAAGAATCAATGAAATATTACTCACAAGTTGTGCAAAGTTTTGGTTATGTGCCAAGAGTTTTGCAAACTGCTTTTGAGGGTATAAAAACAAGTGGTAGTGATGAAAATTTTGCAATGATTAAGATGATGTATTCAACAATGAAATCAGCGATCATTGAAAAATATGGTAAAGCAAAAAGAAAAGATGGCGAAGTTCAGTTTAATCTTATAATGGAAAATAGTGGTGTTTCTGTACCACTTATGGAATCTGCAATGATATTTTCTGATTATAAAGAATTTGCAACTGCACATTCAGGAGAGTCTATTAACAGAAGTTTATCTGATTATTTTAGAATTGATGGATCTACTGACGATGAAGTATTTGATCGTGGATTTCAAATTGTTAAAAACTATTTAGATTCTAATGTGTTTACAAGATTATTTAAAGAGGACGTAGGTGCTGATCCATCAGAAGATAGTGCATTACTAGCTTATGTGGCACAAAGTGGTGCAAGTGATTTTGACGAAGCTATAATACAAGATCCATCAGTCAAAGCTGAAATGATAAAGCTAGTTAAATTACAAATAACAAGAAAAGAAGTTACACCAGATCGTGATGGTCTAACAGCTGCAATTCACCAAGCATTCTATAAACTTGCTCCACATCTTAGTATTCATGAAGATGCTACTGGACAAGCATATTTAATTAAAGGTAACAGCATTTTAAGAGAAGCACAGTCAACCATTCCTACTGGTGGGCCGACTCTAACATTAGATACTATAAAATCAGATATGATAGAAAATTATAATAAAAGTTTTGGGGGTGGATCACAAGATCCATTAGTGCAAGAAGCCATCAAAAAAGGTGACATCATGTTTATTGGAAATAATGATGGTGTAGGCGATCAGACATACAGAGTTGTAGTGCCAACTGGAGATGGTCGATTTGAAGTTCTAGCAAATAATTATAGATGGAATTACCAAGGATCTCAATTAGAAAAAGATTACTACATAGCTATAAATAAAATACAGAATGAACCAATAAGAAGAATCCTTAATAGTGTAAACTTTATGTCTAAGAATGTATTAGAACAGACTATGGGGGCAATAGCTTCTTCTAGAGATTATAGCAAAGGTTTTCAAAAACTTGTTAATGCATATAACTCAATGGCTAATTCTATTAATAGAGCCCCTATACAATATTCAGAAATATTGCCATACCTCAAACTTGATGGATCACAAGATGAGCTTGATGGTTATTTTGATGAGTTCCTTGCATTAGGATTAACTACTAGATGATTGAAGCACATTTAAAACCAATTACAGATAAAATAAGAGATACTATTTCTGAAGAAGAGGTAAACAATGTCGCAACATACAATGATGTTTATAAAAGTCCTTTAGTCGCACCTGAAGATTTTAGTTTTGGTGAATCATTTGGTGCTGGCTTTAGACAATATGCACCAGCACAATCTATTATGAGAATGATAGAAAACTCAGATTTTGTAGATGATCCATCTTATGATCCAATGAAAGACTCACAAATACCTAAAGGTTATGAATGGAGATTCATAAATAGTGCAAGTGAGGAAGAAACAAGTATTAGACTCAAAAGATTGAAAGACGATCTTAGAGATCTTGAGATCATAGAAAATGGCAATCTCTTAGCAGTAGGTTTAGGTGGACTTGTTTCTCCTCTTACCCTTGCCCCTATAGGAACATTTAAAACATTATCTCAATCTAGTTTTCTCCGTAGATTTATAGGTAGTGCCACCTTTACTGCTGCTATATATGCTCCTGAAGAATTATTAATAGCAACACAAAATATGGGTAGATCTGAGATAAGTCAGACTCTTATACCTTTAGCTGGGGCATCTTTAATTGGAGGCACAATAGGTGGAGCTTTTGGTAAACGTATTACTGGAAACATGAATCCAGCAGAAGAATTAGCACAAGAAGGTGAGTCTGGTATTTTTCGTAGTGCTGGAGCTTCTGTTGATCCTAATAACCCACAAGTACTTAGACAATCATTAGAAGCAGAAGGATTAGCAGAAACTGGTATAGCATTAGAGAAACTTAAATGGAATCCAGTAACTAGACTTACTCAAAGTGCAAGTTTGGCATCAAGGCAAGTTGCATCTGCACTAGTTGATTTTGGTGGGGTAATTCAAAAGAAAGTCCAGGGTGGTAGAGTTACAGGTGTCGCACAGGAACAATCTGCTGAAACAAACTTCAGAACAATCTATCTTAGTTCTCTTTTAGATTCTATTAGGGTAAGCGATACTGCATATCTTGCATATAGAGGCATAACTGCTAAATCTGGTGATATTGGCAGATCAGTACAAATGCTTACACAAAAAAGCAAAGATTTTATTCAACGTAATGATTCATTAACTGAATTTGATTTTCGTACAAGAGTTGCAAAAGCAATGAGAAATGGTGATGTAGATGAAATAACAGATTCAGCTTCACCTTACGTTAATCAAGCTGCTGTAGGATATCGTAAGCATTTAGATATGATAAAAAAGAATGCTGAAGATGTAAAATTATTTGAATTAGATTTAGCTAAAAAAATCAAAGGGTTAGAGGCTAAAATAGCTGAGGGTAAAGCTAGTCCTGAAGAATTAGTACAAGCAAAGAATCTATTAAAGAAAATTAGATCTGAAGGCATTTTGACCAATACTGCATTAGGATATGTTCCAAGAGTTCCAAGAATAGACAAAATAGAAAAGAATGCTGAACAATTTAAAACTATTGTTAGCAATTGGGCAATCAATCATTTTGCAAATATGACAAGGCAAAGTGCTGATGAATATGCCGATAACATAATTCTTAATTATACAAAGAGTAAACCATTCTATAATTTAGATGAAGGAACATCACAAATAGATTGGATAACACAAGCAAGTGGTGCAAAAGCTAGAACATTTGAGATTCCTGATAAACTCATAGAAGATTTCTTAGAAAATGATATTGAAGTATTAATAAGACATCATACAAAAACTATGGGTACAGATATAGAGTTAACAAGAAAGTTTGGTGATATATCTATGTCAAAGACTCTTGATGAAGTAACTCAAGAATACGAAGGTCTTATAAGACAAGCTACTTCTGTTGCAGAAAAGCAAAAGTTAAAACAAGCACTTGCAGATGATCTCAGAGATATTAGAGGTCTTAGAGATAGAGTCAGAGGCACATTTGGTGCATCAAAAGATCCACACAATATGGCAAGTCGTTTTGTTAGACAAATGAAATCATTTAACGTTTTAGTGGGCATGGGTGGAGCAGCTGTTTCATCGATACCTGATGTAATTAGACCGATAATGACAGAGGGTTTGAAAAATGTTTATGAGCATGGCTATAGACATATGTTCAAAAGCCAAAGGTCTACAATTAAAAAGATGTTAACCAAAGAGGCGAGGCAAGCTGGCATTGCAGTTGATGCTGCATTAGGTCTTAGAGCAAGTGCATTTTCTGATGTAGGTGATCTTTTTGGAAGTAGATATGCAATGGAAAGAGCATTGAATACATCTACAGGAATATTCTTTCTTATCAATGGGTTAAACTATTGGAATCAGGCAATGAAAGAATTTGCAAGTAATGTTATCACGTTAAGAATGACAGAAGCAATTATGAAGGATTTTCAAAGACTTAATGCTAAAGATCGACAGAAACTATTAGCTAACGGTATTGATGGTAATGAAGCATATAGAATGCAACAACTTATTAGACAGCATGGACAAAGAGTAGATGGTGAGTGGTTACCAAATACTGCTCTTTGGGAAGATCAGTTGTTAGCAAGAAAGTTTCGAAATGCATTGAATCAATCTGTGGAAAGAACAATCATTACCCCAGGTGCTGGTGATCGTGCATTATGGACATCTACTGAAATGGGTTCACTTATTACTCAGTTTAAAGGTTATGGTCAAGGAGCTACTGTTAGACTTCTTACATCTGGTCTGCAAGAAAAAGATGCTGCTTTTTGGCAAGGTGCTATACTTTTAGTTGGTATGGCATCATTAGTAAATGAATTTAAAAAGAAACAATATGGTATAGATAAAGAGCAATCTTATTCTGAATTACTTGCAGATGCCATTGATAGAAGTGGGGTATTAGGTTTCTTTACAGATATTAATAATTCTATAGAAAAACTTTCAGATTATAAACTAGGTCTTAGACCATTGATGGGTAAAAAAGAATCTTATCTACCATTTGGAGCTAAAATGGGTGCAATATTTGGCCCAGCAGCTTCTAATACAATAACTGCTGGTGGTGTTGCTACAGATATTTTAACTGGAGAAGCTGATGATAGCACTTTAAGAAGTTTGAGATTCATAACACCTACTGGTAATCTGCCATATCTTGATCCAATATGGGATAATATCATGGCAGCTGATAGAAAGTGATGTGAATTGATTAAATATATATTAACAGTAATGGTAATAACATGGCTGAGCTGACTAAAAGACAAAAAGATACAATGAAAAAACATAGTGTGCATCACACAAAAAAGCACATGAAGTTTATGTCGACAAAGATGAAACAGGGTATGAGTTTTACCTCTGCACATAAACTAGCTATGAAAGAGGTTGGTAAATAATGGCTACAATATCAATTGCAGATAATGACGCAAGAATACAACACTCTATAGGTGGTGGTGGTAATACAGCTAATGTAACGCAATTTACTATTGATTTTCCCTTTTTTACATTAGATGACATCAGTGTAATCATAACAAGTAGCACAGGAACAGATACAACTCTTACAAGAGGTACTGGTACTAATACCTTTGCAGTTACTGGCACAGCTGTAGATGACGGATTTTCTGGTGGCAATATTACTTTAGGGTCAGTTTATACCAGTAGTACAGTAACTATTTTTAGAGATCTTGAAGTATCAAGAACAAGTGATTTTGCTACAAGTGGCCCATTTAATATATCAAGTTTAAATACAGATCTTGATAAGATATATGCAACATTACAACAATTACAGACAAAAAATGTTAGATCTCTTACTATGGCAGAATCTGATGATGCAACTTCAATACAATTACCAAATAAAACTACTAGAAAAGGTAATGTATTGGCTTTCAATGCAACAACAGGTGATGCTGAAGCTGGGCCATCTATAGGATCAGTAACAACAGTTTCTGCACAATCCACTAACATAAATACACTTGCTGGTATTTCATCGAATATAACAACAGTTGCTGGTATTTCTAGCAATGTTACTACTGTTGCTGGTATATCAAGCAGTGTTTCTACTGTAGCTGGTAAATCATCTGAGATAACAGCATTGGCAGCATCAGATGTAATAGCTGATATGGCTTTATTAGCTAATGCTGACGTTATTGCAGATATGGCTTTACTTGCTGATAGTGATGTAATTGCAGATATGAATACCCTGGCAACTTCTGATATAGTTTCAGATTTAAATACATTAGCTACTAGTGATATAGTTTCTGATCTTAATACTTTAGCAACAAGTGATATTGTATCAGACATAAACACATTAGCCACATCAGACATTGTGAGTGATTTAAATACACTTGCTACATCTGATATTGTTAATGATTTAAATATATTGGGAACAACAGCTAACGTAACAAACATGGCGACATTAGGTGCAAGTGGTGTAGTAGGTAATATTGCTACTGTAGCTGGTGTGTCTAGCAATGTAACTACAGTTGCTGGAATATCTGCTAATGTAACATCTGTAGCTGGGGTTGCTAGTAATGTTACAACAGTAGCTGGCATAAGTAGTGAAGTGTCAACAGTAGCTGGGGCTAACACAAATATTGGCACAGTCGCAACAAATATTTCCAATGTAAATACAGTAGCTGGAGTTTCAAGTAATGTAACGTCAGTAGCTGGTATAGCAAGTAACGTAACTACAGTTGCTAATAATATTTCAGATGTTAATACGGTTGCATCTAATATAGCTACTATAAATCAAAAAGCATCATTAGATGATGCAACAGCATTGGCTATTGCATTAGGATAAGGAGTAAATAAATGCCAAACACATTTAAGGTAGTATCACATGACGTTATGCCAGCCAGTGCTGGTACACCTGAAGATTTATATACTACACCAAGTAGCACTACAACTGTAGTTTTGGGATTGGTCATAGCAAATGTTCATACAAGCCAAGTAACAGCAGATGTTAAGCTAGTATCTAATACAAGTGGTGGTGGTAGAACAGCTACAAATACAACTACATTTTTACTGAAAGATGCACCTATACCAGTAGGGTCATCATTAGAAATATTATCTGGCAATAAGGTTGTTTTAGAAACTACAGATAAATTGCAGATAGATTGTTCTGTGGCAGACAAGGTATCGATTACATTATCTATCATGGAGATTACATAATGGGTTATCTTGGCAATCAAATAACAACAGTATTTCCTACGTCTATTAGTGTTGATAGTGCAACTATAAGTGGTAATGCTAGTGTAGGTGGAACATCAACTCTTACTGGTGCTGTAACTACTGGAACTAGTCTTACAGTAGCAAATGGTTTGACACTCACTGATGGTAATGTGACGTTAGCAAGTGGTCATGGTATAGATTTTGGTGCGACTGCAAATACAAGTGCAACAAATGCGACTATGACATCAGAGCTTCTTGACGATTATGAAGAGGGAACATGGACACCAACAATAGATGGTGGCTTTACAAGTGTTACTATTGATTATCTCAAAGCTAGTTATATTAGAATAGGCAAACATTGTTCTCTATATTGCTCTATGAGATTTGCTGGTACAAATGCTGGAGCAAATTTTGTTATTGGTGGTTTACCTTTTACGTCAGAAACTGCAAATAATAGCTTTGGTAATGGCACTGGTGCTATAGGATATTCAACTTTAACAACATATTTAAACAGCAGTATAAGCACTTGTTACATAGGTCAAAATAATACAAAAGTGCAATTTTATAATATGTCAGGTGGTGCTGTAGCATCAAATGCTAATGCAAGTAGTGATTGGATGGAATTTTCTGCACACTATCCTGTGCAATAATTAGGAGTTTTAAATGGCAATAACAAAAGAATTACAAATTGGTAAAATAGAAGTTGTAGGTGGTTGGAATGTTCAAGTAGCTACTGATACAATTATCAAAGAAGATGGAACAGAGATTAGTAGGTCACGACATAGACATGTTTTAAATCCTGATTCAGATATATCAAAAGAAGCAACAGAGGTACAAGCGATTGCTAATGCAGTTTGGACAGATACAGTGAAAGCTAATTATAAAACTTGGAAAGAATCGAAAGAAAGGTAAACAATGCCCTATATTGGAACATCCCCATCCAACTCTGTAAGACGGGTTCACACCTATACTGCTACTGCTAGTCAGACTACATTTACTGGTGCAAGTAGCGAGGGTGTAACTCTATCTTATGCAGATACAAACTACATAGATGTATTTCAGAATGGTGTATTGCTAG
>Ga0209232_1000851_pt1 | contig 17628 bp, 12 predicted proteins | sample ETNvirenome_2_60_FD_184066 | JGI IMG/M metagenome (GOLD analysis project Ga0209232, IMG submission 184066) | Marine viral communities from the Pacific Ocean - ETNP_2_60 (SPAdes) (version 2) | ecosystem: Environmental > Aquatic > Marine > Oceanic | place: Pacific Ocean | collected 2013-06-22
TCCAGCTCTTTCGTTATCTGAATCACTTCTTGCAAAGAAATTATACCAACTATCCTGGGATTCCTGCCATTCCTCTACATGATTAGTTATAAACTCTCCTTCTTTTTGAATACGTATGAGTTGCTGTGCTGTAGCTACTGTAGCGTTGTATGCTTCAGCTGACATTCCTATATTAAAAGCATTAACTCCATGAGTGGGACTGGATACATATTTCTCCCCGTGCGCATCCCAATCTTTTTTGTTAAATCCTCCATCAACATAATAAGGATATGCTATCCCATTCCTATCAAAAAATACTAAATTTTGTTTTTGTCCACCTGTACCAATAGGAGCGAATTCCGGTTGTCCCTCTTGTTTTCTTTGTAGGTTAGTAATTTGAAACGCTTGATGCCAAATTGGTGCCATCTCCTCTTTTTGATCAGAAGTAATACCGGTACTTCCATCTGAAGCTATAGCTAAACCACCCAGAGATACAGCTGCAGTTCTTTGCATAAAATAATTACTAGCATAGTCCCATATTATTTTTTGCTCTTCTTTTGTAACTCCAATTCCTCCTTCATTAGCAGGTGTGTTGACTAGATTAACCCATTCTTGATCTTGTTTAGTTAGTTTATCTTTCCAATCAAACCATTTCCATCCTAATAAGTTTTCAGGAGAATATTGATTTCTTTTAACAAAATTCTTTAATTTGTCTTGTTGAAGATATATACCAAGACTATCATTAGGTTTGTTTTTATCATAATCAAATTGTATTATTGTAAAATCACCATTAGGCGCAATAACTTTAACTTGATCATACATTGGTTTGTATTGTTCTGTTGTAAAGCCAGTAGGTAATAAAAAGTCTAAAGTATATACAGCTTGATTTTCTTCATCATTAAAAACTTGAGCCCAATCTATATTATCCCAATACCCCTTTTCCCAGTGCATATTTTTTAATGTACTGTTTCTCCATTTTGCATAGTCGTCGATTTTTTCTTCGATAACAAATTCAGGCAGGGGATCATCTGTGAGATCCCATGTTGTAATAGTTGGTTCGTCAAAAGTGACAATTTCCATGTCATCACCTAATGCAGCATCTAGAGCATCATAATCCCAACCAATTTTTGGATCAGAAAGTTTATTTAATAAGTCGCCTTCTAATATATCATTTATATTATAATATTTATCTACTCCGTCTACATTGTATTTTACATAAGTACCATGTTTTACATCAAAAGCATTTGTGGATTGAATTGTAGGATTAGGTTGTATATATTTGTCAGAATTAACAGCAATTGCTGGATCATCAATTACTATTTCTCCTTCATCATTTTCTGAAGTTGTAGGTTCTAAAAGTAAAGATTTTATTTCATCTCCTATTATTTCATTTCTTATGTCTGTAGCTAACGAAAGTTTTTTCAAACGATGCTTACGTGGTTTAAGTTCAAGTACTATTTCAGGTTCCCCATCATCATTAATAATTTCAGATTTTTCAATCTTATATAAGTGAGGATTTTGAGCATATGCGTTTTGTACTCTTGAATTTTCAAACTCTAAATCACTTATTAATGGATCTTTAATAATTTCTTCTTCATCAGTTTTCCAAGCTGATACATTATGAGAGCTTTCATCTAGTGATCCATATCCACCAGTAAGAGGATTTGGTCCTTGATCAATAAATGTTTTTGTTACTGGATCGAGTATAAGACGTTGATATGGTTCGGGCTGTTCAGCTTCGTACTTTGGGTATGTTGTACCATGTATTCTTAAATTGGTTAAATCTACATTATCTGGACCAGTTCCATCGCTTTTAACAAAATTTCCAGATAGATTTGTTCTTTTCTTTTTAAAAAAGCTTTTCCTTGTAGGTTTTTCTTTTTCCTCTTTTTCATCATCTCCATTTCCTTCACCTTCAATTAATTCAATATCAGGGTTATCTGATAAATAATCAATTAATTCTACACCATGATCCTTTGCTGCAAGCTCTATATCTTCTTGCGTAAATTTCATATTATTATAGAGATATCTATTCATTATATTTTATTTAAGGTAATAAAGCAAGTGCTGCTGTACTTTCTCTTACACCATGTACATTAGCTAAAGCGTATAGTACTTCTTTAGGATTTTTTAAATCTACTAAATACTCTTTTGTTCCTTCCATTATTATAACTTCATTATCGGCATTTTTAGCAGTTCTAAAATTCCTTCCTCGAGTAGCATGATTTAGTTTACTAACAAATTCTTCAGCATCAACACCACCTGGGGTTTTCGCAAATTCTACCCAAGAATTTATTTCTTCTGCTCTATTAGCATACGTTTCATTTTGAAACTTTCTTTTCTTGTTAGTTCCTGTATACGTTTCATTCTCATAACCTAATTCTTTTACTCTTTTATCAACACTACTATTTATCATAACATGTCTAGCCACGATCAATTGAGCTTGATTAAAATATGTTTTTTGATCAGTAGTTAAATCTGTAGGAGGAGTTTGCCAGTCAGTATCATAAAAATGTTCTGGTTTGAAACTAACAAATTCACAATCTTGTGTACAATTAGGATCTTTTTTAATTTTTATCTCATCAGTGTTATTTTCATAAGCTTTAGCAATAACATCTTTATCATTATACTTATCCATCCATAAAGGAGTCATAATATTACTGTTTGCCACTCGCTTAGAATAAGCACCTTGTCTATACATATCTGCTTTTAAATTTAAAACCTGAGTTGCGTCCATAGATCTAAACATGTCTTCATTGTCAGAATTACCTTCAGTAGGTTTATAAGATGTAGTTATATAAGCTGATTCAGTACTCTTGGGCTTTAATGTATTATCCACAAGATCATTATTAAATTTTGAATCATCTTCTTGTAGAATTAAAGCTTCCCCAGCACTTTCTAATTTCAACAAATCGCTTATTTGAACTGAAGCTCCAGTTTCATCAGTGTCACCTGGCATATATAAAAATAATTCTCCATTTCTATCTACAATATTAACATTTCCTCCAGCTGCAATACCCGCTAAAATCTCTTGTAAATCTTGATCAGTGATAGAAGATACCGATCCGGGGTCACCAACAGGTATTTTACTAGCTTGGTTATACGCTGTAGCTAATGTTAAAACAGGTTTAACAGCTTGCTTATAGTTTAATACTTGTTGATTAATTTTATTTAAAGCAGCTTTACCTCTTACAGCATCTATCTCACCTGTTGCAATTCTATTTTTAATTTCAAAATAATCATCTACTTTACTATCCCAAAAATGTTTAATATTATTATCAAACGTATCAAACCCTGTATTGCTGAAACCACTAACTGAATTTTCCATTCTGGTTTTTTGCTCCATACTTCTTTGATATCGTATTTGTTGAGCTTTCTTTTTCTGTATATTACGAGATTGCATTTGCTGCATAGTACCCATCCACTGTTTTTGTTGTTGAATTCTAGACTTTCTTAAAACTTCAAATTGTTTATCAACAATTCTTTGAGGATTTGAGTAAGAGTTTGATTGTGCCATTTATTATTTATTTTTAATTACCCTTCAAATGATCCCGCTATTCCATAAGCAGCATTTCCAAAAGCATTTCCTAAATCAACAACCGCTTGTGTTTGAGCAGCATCAGCATTAGCTGCATTTTGCATTGCGTTTTGCATCATACCAGCAGCGTATCCCATATCAGCCATAGTTCTCTTATCTTCTGCTTCCATTAACCATTGTTCACCTGCGCCTCTCATTTGTTGTGCAGTTTGCTCTCCTTGAGCTCTCATTTGATCCGTTCTTAATTGTCCTTCAGCTTTCATTTGAGAAACTTCCATTGCTCCTTTTGCAGCAAGCTTTTGATTAGCAGCTTCTTGTTGTTGTATATCAGCAGCAATTCCTTTTTTGCTTTGTAAAGCAGCTTGAGCTAAAGCAGTAGCACCACCAGATCCCATACCTGTCTTCATCATAGTATCTAAACTATTAGCCAATGCCATGTCTGCTTGTTCTGCTTGAAATTCCGCAGCTTGAGTAGCTACTCCTAAGTTTGCATATTGATTTGTCATTCCAGCAAATGGATTAGTAATATTTGCAAATGCGTTAGTAACGTCTGCATAAGGATTTTTTAAATCTACTCTATTTGCTTTTGCTGCGTCTAGCTCCGCTTTGAAATCTTTTGCTTCCTGATTATATCGAGCCTCTGCAGCCGCGGCTTTATCTGCGGCTACTTTAGAAGCTATGGCTTGGCCCGCCAAACCCACTCCTGCTACTATTAAAGTTGCTGTTGCTACTGCCATAATTTTATTTTAAAATTTTAACTATTTCATGAGATGGTGTTTTATCAACTTGCCATCCTAATTTTGTATGTGTATCCATCAAAGCTTTATTTCTACCTATACTAAACATGTACATATAACCTAAGTTTTTACAAACATTTTCAGCCGCTGTTATTAACAGCTCTATCGCCTCTTTTCTGTCAGTTTCTTTATATTTTGGATTAGATACTATCCATTCTAATAAAACTGTCTTAGAATTAGTCATATATAAAAATCCAGCTACTACTGGTATATCTCCTTTTTTTATTAACAAACCACCAGTTCCATTATTGGGTAAGAAATCTTTTGATGGAGGCACCCATTCGGGCCATTCATTCCACCATTCTACTAGTGTTTCATAATCTTTTTCTTGTAATTTTTCTACAGTTAATTTCATTTAATTATATTTAAAAACCAGATTTACTAAAAGTTGTCGATACAGCAAACAATTCTTTCATAGCGTTTGGATCGGTTATAGAATCTGTAGTCATAGTGACTGTCGCATAGTTAGCTTTAATACCACTAGCTGGCCAAGCATATAATGGATTAGTATTGAATAACACTTCGCCTGCTCTAGGTGTAGATTGATTAACTAAGTTTGCTACATATAAATTTTCTTTCACCTTAAATCCAGCATATCCAAACGGAGGAGTTAAAGCATTTACACCACTATTATAAGGTGAATAATCTTCATATTTTCCTTCATACAAGCTAAGAATTGGAGCTATTTTATCAAAGTCTTCTCTATAACTAGTATTAAAATTAGGTTCCCAATCATTACTAACTTGATCAAATCTAACTTGTGGTTCTTGAAAGTCAGAATCAAATTGAATCACTTTCCAACCACTGCTTCCTTCGTAATTTACTGTTAAAAAGTTTTTACTTAAGTCTGGCTGTGGGTTGAATACGAAAGTTACTTCAGGTTGTGAAGCTACCCCGTAAAAAGTATTTCTATTATTACTTAACCCTTGGTAATTGTGTTGATAAAGTTGTGGGCCATTAATAGACGGAACTGTAGAATAATACTTGTCTTTTAAACTATCTATAAAGTTAGGTTTATAAGTAAAGAAACTAGTCCATCCTAATACTGATTCATCAAAAGCTAAAGTAGCATAGGTTGAAAGCTGATCTGAATAGAAGTAAGGCTGATCTTGAAGAGACACATGGTATTGTTTTGTATGTATATCCCATCCCCCTACTATATAACCTTTAGTCCAACTAACAAATCTAACTAAATCTGTATCAAGGGTAGTTATATTATCACTTAAGGTAACAGTAATTTCCACCGGATTTCCATCAACGTCGAAAACAGTTGTTAAATTAGTTATAGTAATATTGTTAGGATTTGACCAAGAACCACTATTGAATATTTCTACTTCGGCTCCAATTAACGCTGTACTATTGTTTATAGACACATTAAATGTATTTACTGCAGTTAATATACCAGGAGAAAAAGAATTACCACTTTGAATGTAATTATCAGAAATAATAGGGAGGGTATCTCTAAAATAATCTACCATGCCATATTGAGATATTTCGGTTAATCCATCTCTTGATAATCTCATTATTGTATTACGATACTTATCTGTAAAATACTTTCTAAACCCATACACAGCAAACGATTCGGGATTTTTACTTATACCAAAATCACCTACATAAGGTACTATTTGTCCTATAACAGCGTTAGACGATGTTACAGATCCTCCACCTTCAGCAGAGTAAATAGCATCTTTATCTATTAACGCTCTACTTACTTTGTTTTCTTGAAATACTATTAAATTAGTATCCTCTGCATATAATCTTTGTATGCTTCCGTTAATAGGATCTACAGCTTTAGTGATAGCATCAGCAGCGGAGAAAACATTAGTTTCATTAAACCCAGTGTTAGAATTAAATAAACCTGAATATATAATAGCATTTTCTCTACGTTGTTGAATAGGATTATCTTCATTTAAGTAAGCCCTTGCTCCGTAATCTAATTGAATATTATTATAACCTCCTCTAATCCTACTTTCTTCTACATATATATTTCCTTTTTCAACTTTAGAACTAGCGTCAGATAATGTGTTTGTAGTTATATACGCAGCGTCACCATATACACATGGACCAGGCCAAGTTTGACTAGAATTAACATTAGGTGCAGAGCCTACGGGAAGTGACCCACTATTAGTGTTTGGATCACAAGCATCTACAAATATAGGTCCTGTTTGTAATCTCTTTAACCAAAAGGCATTAAAATAATCTATTTCTACTATTGCTGACATATTAATTACATTGAGTACATGAAACTGTGGAAGTGCCTTGTTGAATTAAAAAAGGAAAAACAGTACAATATAAACTACCATCCCCCATTGTTAATAATCCAGTTGTGCACCTATTGTTACTACCATTGCCTGAATTATTAGAGGTATATACTATTATTCTATATTGATCTTTATATATAGGACCTACTTGTTGCACACCTAAAAAGTATATTTGTACTTCACTTACAAATGACATAGTAGTACTATATGACCAATAGTATAAATTATTCAATGGGCCACCAGTTGTGTCTTGAGCAAAATTCATCAAAGTAAATCCCCCGCCAGTTCCACCACTACTTATTTGAGGTGAAGCAGCCCCACACCACGCGCCACTATATATTCCTGATGGCACAGGATAAGAATTTGTATTAAAATTTCCTGTTTGATAACCTGGGTTTAATTGTGATCCACCTGGTCCTTTAACCGTAAAGTCTGCGCATGCAAATGCTCCTAATCCTGCCATATTTTATTTTTTAAGTACACTCTCCTGGAGGGGCTAATATTATTCCTCCGTTAGTGAGTAAATCATATTCATTTGGTGAAGTAAAGTCAGGTAATGAAGGTGTACCGCCATTTCCTGGGTAACCAAAACATCCTTGCTGAGGTGTGGGATAAGTTCCAGACGCTTGAAATTCAACTTGTTGGGGAGCATTAGAATCTATAAAGGTAACTTTAATAAGTGTTTGACCTGGATTTGGTGAGTTTACTTGAGTATAAAGCTTACTCGAATTACTACCATTGTTACAATCCCATATTCTCCAATCTAACCACAACTCTCCTACAAAACCAGTAGTATAAACATTACTATCCCAAGCAAATTGTAATGCATATTTTTTAGCTGTATAAGGAAGTGAAGCAGTTTGAGCGGGTATTTCTAATATACTAAATCCAGCTTTAGGATATGCAGCATTAAATAAAGCCGCTGTAGTAGAATCACTAACTCTAGCACTTAAGCTATGTACAACTTGATCATACTGATCATCTCCAACTGCTGGCCACGTTAAAATACCAGAACCATTTGTTGAGGATATTTTATACTGTAAATTAGAATCTTGAAGATCAGGAACTGGATAAACATTTCCACTTACTGTTAATGGAAAAGCTATATCTAGTGTAAAATCTGCAAATCCCGTGAAAGGTATTATACCTGTACCAGTAGTTTGACCTACTTGATCAGCTAGAACAGGCGCGGCATTAACTATTGTATATGTATCACTTATTATAGTAAAAGGTATAGGATTACCAACCATTTCAACTTGCAAAGTGAATATCCTTTTATTGCTATTATTATCACTTTTAAATACTACACTTTTATTTGTACTTACCTGCCAAACATTTAATGATGGAACACCAACAGAATAATCACTAGTTACATCAACTCCATTTCCATCTACAACACCATTAACAGCTGCTAAACTTATATTAACAACAGTGCCTTGTGATATAGTACCACCAAAAGCATCTCCTAAAGAAAAACTCCAAATAACATCAGGAGCAGCACTGTAATTAATAGATTCGTCTTCAGTAAAGCCAAAATTTTGTAAAGTTACAGGTTCTGGTCCTGTTAAAATATCTTGATTTAAAACGCTAATTAACCCTGAAGTTCCAGTCTCCCAAAATATATCTAATTGAGATTCAGTTGGCGCTGTTTCAAACACAGCTGGAAATTGAATATCTGTTATAGCACTACCTATTTGTAGTTTATTGCTTAATATAGATAGTACAGGATTTTTACTTTGATCATATAACCCCGTAGGTAGATTATCATTTTCACCTACTATATCATTATAATTACCTAAAGATATAACATTTTCCGTTTGTTCTCCCGGAAATAATTGAGCTGCAAAATCATAGTCACAAGTACTTCCACCTCCAGTAGTATATATTTGATTTGCTAATGCTCTAGCTACTCTAGGTATTATCTCTAAATCAGAAGTTCTATATAAAGTTTGATTAGGTCTAATTGTTTCTAAATCAGGTGGTATTTTGTTAATGTTGTCCGATAATAAAGTAGTACTCATTGTATCAGGCAAATAAACGTCTGTACTATACACGTTTTGATAACTAAATACTAATGGACTGGTACCTACACCTGGATTACCTAAAGCAGTAGGATCATAATTACCCCATAAATCTGCTGGTGCTGATGGGGAAATCTGAATAGTGGTACTATCAATTACTTTTACAACTGTAAAATTATATGTATTTACTGATGGAGCTGGTTGTGCTATATTTACTGACATTCCAGAGGAAAGTAAATTTGCATTATCTAATCCATATATTTTATCTGTATTTTGCAGAGTGGGAGTAGAATTATTAGGAGTAACTAAATCATTACCTACCCAATCTAATGTTATAGGTGCTTTTACTGGTTGTCCCCATAATAAACTAGGTAAATAAACATTGTAATAATCTTGTTGTTTTTGTTTAACTACTATTTTATAAGTATAATATCCTAATGGATTGTAAAATTGACTAGTAGGATCTCCATTATACAAACCAGGGTATCCAGGCATGTCTGGTATAGTATTTGGAATTAACCCTTCAAACAATACTTTCAAACTGTCACCTCTCCAACCTAACAAACCAGTATTCCACTTTTGATCAACTACAAAATCATTATCTTTATACTTATGATATATAGTGGAATCACTAAAATCAACATTAGATACTGTAACAGTTGAATTTTCGGGTGGAGCTAATATAACATCACTTTGCCTTCCATATCTATCGGCTAAAACAATACCTATTTGGTATGTTCTATTTTGCTTAACAGTATGGTTAGGATATTGTATCCATGATTTATTAGATTCTGTTATATTTGGAGTGAATTTAGGACCTACAGAAGCTGAATATGGTAAACTTAATGGTGAACTATGTTTGTCTAAAAAATTACCATACATAACCCTATTTCCACTTGTTTCTTGAGCTAAAGCTTTTATAGGTACTTTATCAGAAGTTCTAGTGATAACATTATCAGGTAATACTTTATAAGGTTTTGCAGAATTATATTGATAAGAGAAAATATTTGTAGAATTACTAGCTATTTCAGAATTTAATAAAGTAAAATCTATTGATTCTACAACTTTTAATGCTAAAGCATCTGATTCTTTATATAATATATCTACTTCTATAACTTTTAACTTTTCATTTAGTTGATTTACTGGATACTCTAAAGGAATATCTATTAAAAATTCTGTACCTTTATTTTCAAACCATTCTACAATACTATTTTTTCCAGCTTCTTCTAATTGATTTACTAAGGTAGAAGATTTCCCTTGATTATATACTGGGGTATCCTTATAAAAATATCCATCTTGTTTTGGTATAAACATTGCTTGGGTAAAAGGAGAAACTAAAGAGTATTCATCATCATCAAACTTAAATCTATAAGCAAATCTAACGAATTTTTCTTTTAAATTTTGTTTGTCACCAGCCCAAGTAGGATTATAATAAGGATTAGGTAAGGAAAAATCAAAATAACTTGTGGATTCTCCTGGAAAAACTAAAGATTTTTCAAACGCAATATCCCAATTGTCAGATCCAACATTCGCGGGTATTCTTGGAGTTCCAAAAAACGCTTTTTGAGAATCATTGCCTGTATTTTTCTCAACGCCACAGACAGCCCTAATAGTATCAGTATCAAAATGATTACTACTTATTTTTACAGGTTGCCAAAATTCTGTTCCTTGACTGTCAGTTAATTTTAAACCACGAGTAATATCAAACTCTGAGGGCGCTGGAGCAATACCGCTATTTCCAGGCGTCCAAGTATTAGAAATAGGCATAAATAAACCTAGTGGTTGAGAGGAGTTATTTGTTCTAATACCAGCGGCATCTTCAGTACCACCAGATAACCATTCTACCTCAAGCACAACTGGTTTAGTAGGAGCAGCAGTGGGATTACCTAGCCACTCATATATACCTGTTGTAACTTGATTTTGAGTTGGGTTTGTCACTTTTAATCTACCCGAAGGTGGCAAATAAGGACTAGTGGTATCTATTATATTAGATTCATAAACAATTAGATCAATAACTGCACCTGACATTAGCGGTATAGAAGATGTTTGTGCATAAAAACCATTGGTAACACCGGCTTTTTTAGCAAATACTTGACCTAGATTACCATCTATAGTGAACCACGAATAAGGAGTAATGTTAGATGTGTCAAAACCAACAGCGGATATATACACCCATCCGCCTTCTGTTCCACCACTTGAAAATGAATCTTCATCTAAACAATCTTGACTACCATATGAAGCAAGATTATCGTCGTAAGTTTCTAGTTCTAAATTTTGGCTTTTCCCGGGATTCGCAGGATCCACGGCTACTACACTGAAGTTTTCGCTATAAGTGGTAGATCTATAAGCTTGTATAGGTAAATAAGGATTATATTTAGCTACAGATATAGTGTCTTCGCTTACATAATACCTAGGCGTATTATTAGTATTTTGTAAAGCTGTAGTTACATTAATTTTTCGCGGTTGGTTCCTATTATCTGTCCAAAACAAAAAATCTTCTATTAAATTTATTCCACTTATTCGCTGACTAGTAGAGAAATTCAAAAAAGATCCTTCTACAAGAATGCTAGCAACACCCGTGACTATATTGTATTGATTTATGTAACAACTACTGTTTGGAGTAGCGGGTTGAGAAGAATTAGACTCCGGATTATTAGGATCAGTATAATTAGTAAGAAATACATATATGGTATTATTTGTATCATTTAAAAACCATCCTATAATATCTAATTGTGGTGGAGGGGTAAAACTTTGAGGAAAAAAGTTATTAATAGAATAATTACCTAACACATTTTCTAATGCTCCTACATCAGACTGCTCAGATTTACTTACTGCTACATTGATAGCGTTTCTATATTGTCCGCCAGATAACAACCTATCATCTAGGTCTTTATTCATTTTGGACTCAACAAAAGTATGTTTTGCTTGTGCCATATTATATTAATGTTTTATCCATTTAGACTTGTTTCTCATAACTTGAACTAATTCATCAAGTTTAAGATTTTGTAATCTAATTTTTGCATTCCTTAAAGCAGCTCTTCTATCTTTCTTAAAACGATGTACTACGTATTCAGGAACGTTGGATTTGGTTGATAAAACAGCATGGGCAATATGCATGTACATTGCTTCTTCTATCATTTTAGGTATCTTACTATCTGCATCGTAAGCTAATCCATCAGATAAATATTCTATAATAATATTCATACCTGCTAAATTACTACTAAAAGAAAATTTACCTTCTCTATTATTTATAGTAAACCATCCGTTTGTTTGTGACCATTGAGGATCTAATCCATATCTTTGACCATATGCTGTTTTCCACCATGACCAATTCCATATATTAGAACCATTAATTACTTCTTCGCTGAATTGACCACTTATATCTTCATCATTAGCCTGTCTCCATCTTTCAGCTATTTTAGTTTGAGCTGATAAAGTATTAGCTCCTAAATTATCTTGAATATATTCTCCATTATCATCTTGTATTATAGGTTGCTGAGGATTCATTGTTAAAGTATCAGCTGGATATATAGTTCTTTGAACACCATTAGCATCAACCCACGATAATCTAGTGTAATTCACGTAGTCTTGAGGAATAGGTATTTGAAGACTAGGTGGTAAGTCAACTTCTTGAGACTTAAGAGATTTTAAAGTATCATAACTAAACTCTTGTAATCCTCGTTTAGCATGAAAAATTACATCAGTTCTTTTTATTCTTGGTATAAGTTTGTCAGAACCAACATATGCTACCATAAAGTTATCTACAACATCATTTAAAGTGATATATTCATAACTACCTAAATTCTCCCATACTGTTGGTTGTAATAGTTTTATTGCCACTACTTGTCCAGCGCCCGCACCTACGGTTAATGTTATAGTATTACCAACGGTAGTATAAGTTAATATTTCTACACCATCTATAGTAACTTCAAAGTTAGTGTTTGTAGTAGCTGTAGTTGTTATTAAATTAGTGTCTCCAGTCCATGTAAAAGACTCAATACCTCCTGCAGCTATAAATGTTTGTTCTCCTGCGTAATACTGCTCATTAGTTTCGTTTATTAACCCCATTATTTATTAACTTTTTTGATTAGCATTTTCTTGAGCAACTTGACTAGCAGCGGCTTGTATTATATTTTGATCTCTAATAACTACTCCGGCATACATTAATATAGTTAATATTAACTCTGTTTGATCTATATCTGATATAACAAAATCAACAGCTCCAGCGCTGTCGGAAAATGTAAATTGGCCTAAACTCTCCACTATATAAGCCCATTTAGGAGGTGGAGGTTTGGGTATATAATTAATACTTACATCTGTAACTGGTATTGTATTAGGATAAATATCTAATATTATATTGGTTCCATTGTTACCTAATTTATATACTGGAAAAGCCGTTGTTGGCGCGGTTAGTTTAGATTTTTTAATTAAATTTAATTCATGTTGTGTTACTTCTTGTATTTCTCTTCCATTTACATCATATACAAGAGTACCTAATCTATGAATAACATCAAGATTTGATATTGTGCTTAAATCAGCATTAATCTCCATTTCTTGTATTTTCTCTTCTAACACTTTAACTCTATTCGCGTATTCACTATCATTTTCTGGCATACGTAGAGCTTGGTTGAGATCTTCAAAATATCTTTCAAATATTTCAAGTTGAGCTTGTTGTCCAAGTCTCTCAAATTCAGCAGGTGTTATATAACCTCTTTGCTCTTTATTTAGTATAAATAAGACTGTTTTATATACTGTATCTACGCTTATTGCCATTTTAAATATTTTAAAAAAAAAGGATGGCGGTTAAGCCACCCTTTTAATATCACTTGTTATTTGAGTTTTTTCTCTATACTTTGAAAAACTTCTAAACCTTCATCAGTTTTAAACCAAGCGGCTAAAGCTGAATATGGGTGTTCATCAAAAGGAACACTAAAAAGTTTTCTATTATTAGAGCCCCAAGTAAATGTTCTATTATCACCAGATAATTTAAGAATACCTTGCTCTACAGCAATAATACCTAAATTTCTTAATTGAACATTATCATCTGAAGCTAATGCCACAAAAGTTTGAGGATTTCTTTTTGCAAAAAGTAAAGCATCTCTTTTAAGTTCTTTGCTACTCATTGTAGCTACTTTAGAACCTAATTCTACACGCATTATAGCTTCTAAAAAGTCTACTTCTAAAGACATTGCTAAATTTAGCGCTTCTACTTCCATTTCTATATAATCTGTTTGACTCTCGGCTACTTCTTCTGGTCTATGCTCGTAGAACATACTCCCATTTTGAGGGTGTACAGATAAAAATTGTTGTAAAACAGGTTGATTTCTTTTCACTATTAATACTCCTTTTTCAAAGAATATATGTTGTAAAGTTGCAGGACCATCTTGTTCGTCCACGAATGGGGAACGTTGGTTTGTTGCATATCTTAATTCTCTATTAAAACCTTTTTCTTCGTCAAACCATAATAATGGATACTTTGTTGTATGTCTAACAGGTAGCATATACGTTAAAGGTTCGTAGTTATTATTTAAGACGTAAGTTCTATCTTTTATCTCCCAGTTATCAAACATAGAAGATTTTTTCTTTTTTGTTTTTGTTTCCATAATATAATATAATATAATAATTAAAAAAGACCCCGCCGAAGCGGGATCTTGTTATGTGTTTTTTAACCGAAATCTACTTCCACTCCTTTTACACCCGCAGGCATAGTAAGGTAAGGTTGAGAGTTTTCAGCAGCGCTAGCTTGTAAAATAAGGGAATTTAAATTTTCCATTATTATTTTTCTTTGCGCAGCAGTTGAAACACCACTAAAAGTAATATTACAAACTTTTAAACCTGGATAACCACCAAGTTTATTGTTGATGTCTGCTTCTTGATAGAAGATCGCTATTCCAGAACCTGTCATAGGTCCTAATTCTTGACTTCCATTAAGAACACCACACATCCATGCATTGTCAATTGGTACTAACACAAATGGTCCATCATCATATCCAGATAAAGCAGATACTTCCATTTCTATTAATGCACTCCAAGCGATTTCATTAGCAGGACCGCTACCTTGAATGTCTAAAAATAAGACATCTCCATTAGCATATCCTGTACCACCATTAGCGATGGTATAAATCAAATCAGTCTCAGCAGCAGCAACTAAATCACTGTCTGATAATGCAACTACTACTATAGTTTGAGTTACTAAGGTGTTATTAATCCCACCAGCAGGAACATCAATTGTGATTATATCACCTACTGAGTAAGCACCAGCAACATTAACTGCAACATCTGTTATGTTTTGAGCAGCATCAGTTGTGATATCAAAAGTACCACCACCTGACTGAGCAGCTAACCCGGTGCCAGTAGCAGCATTTGTTGCCCATCCAGTTACACCACCAGTTCCATAACTTGCAGGATTTGTTAGTACACTTGAACCTGGATCTAAAGCTCGATCACCCATAGTAACATTTATAGTTGCACCTGAACCTTCACCAGTTGAAGCGAAAACTTCGACTCCATTTCTAGCGTCATATCCAGCTATTGTACCACCGCCAGAAGTTGTTAAGGTAGCACCTGTTAAGGCTTTACCATCTTCCATTTCTATTTTTATATAATTACTCATATCTAAAAATTTTATGCCATAGTTATTTTCATCCCGCCGTCATCTTTTAAAGAATAACCTTGAGGTGAAAACACTGGTTGACTATTAGGAGCTTGAGACGCTTTTGCAATTGTATCAAGTAACAGATTCGCCTCTGTCTGGGTAAAGTCTGCTCCAGTTTTAATAAACTCAAGAGTAACTTTCATAAATTTAGTTGCTGGACCACTATCCACTGTAGATACTGAATAATCAATTAACAACTCATTAGCACTCACAAGTGAAGCATCATAAGCATTATCTACATTTAAGCACAAGTGTCCACCGTTTTCCCACGGAAGTTTAATCATATTTGCCATAATTTCTATGTTTAAAAAGTTAATAAAAATTACGCAGCTTTAAACAATACGAAGTTATTTGCAGCTTGTGTGACTAAACATCTTTCTGACAAGAAGTGTACTGACATTGCATCTAATCCAGAAGTGTAAGCTCCACCAACAGATCCTGTGATCCATGATTTATACCTTCTATCTTCTGTTTCAGAAGCTCTATATCTTACGTGTAAGAAAGGTCTACGGATATTAACTCCCATTAACTGATCGTATACTGTAGTAGTTCCAGCTGGAATCATTACACCATCGATAGCTTTAGAAAGTCCCCTAGTTGTAGCATCATTTAGATATTTCCAATCAGTTTTGTAGAAGTCATAAGAACCTCTTCTAAAACCAGAAAATCCAAAGTTCAACGCCATTTCAGCTTCGTTGTCAAAAAGACCATAAGAAGCAGAAGCAGTTGAACCATAACCACCACCAGCCATAGCTCCGATCATATCATCGAAATCTAATGCAGTAGATCTATTTAAGAAAAGCATGTTTTCCTCAATAGCCCCTTGCTTGTCTAGTTGTTGTAGTATAGCATCAAAATCAGCTAATGCACCAGAACCAGGAGCCGCAGCACCAGAGAATCCAGAATATACATTACCTCTTGATTCGATAGCAGCAAAAAGACCTTCTGATCCTTTAACTTGAATAGCTGCAGCGCCACCGCCAGTACCACCATTGTATTGTAAATCATAACCTGCTAATTCAGATTCAACCATCATCATCTCTAAGTAATCATCAAATCTTAATCTTGTTTCAGATTCAGATTTAAGATACCAAAGATATCCAGATGTTCCATCTTCAGTTGCTACTTCAACCCAACCAATTTGTGCAGTATCAGAACCATTAATCTCAAAGTGATCTTTAAGAATAACTGGATTGTTACTAAATTGAGTGAAATTTGGTTGAATAGCGCCTTTCATAGAGTCTGTACCTTTTCCAAAGTCAGATCCATAAACGAACATAGTACAAACTACATTATTTAAACCAGCTACAAAATCAGCTTGATCATAAGGTCTTACATCTATAATAGCATTCCCTGTAGGAGCAGTATCATAAGGTGAAGCTACAACTAAAGCTTTTTGAGTTATCAACCCAGTAGCTTTATCAGCAAGTAAAACAGTTTGACCAGTTCTAACCGCTACAACTGTAGCATCAGTATTAGTCATATCAACTGTTATTCTAGCTGATCCATTAGCACCACCACCGTTAACTGGAGTTACTGTATCATAAGCAATATGCAATCTATTTTGTTCAGACCAAACTACTTGATCAGATGTCATTGGCATTTCAGCGCCAACCATTCTTAAGAAGCCTGATAAAGTTCTATTACCATATCTTTCAACTTCTTGTTCGTATAATTCAGGTAAATACTGTTGTGCGAAATCATTTGCTCCACCTGTAAAATCCAGATAGTTTTGCTGTAAAGCTAACTTTTTCTGAGAAGGTACAATTGCAGCAGGAAAGGCACCAGTATTTGGTCCTGTATTGTTTGTTACAAATCCCATTGTTTTTTGTTTTTAATTTATTTTTTATTAAATCTACGTTGTATTTTTAACTTGGAACTGTCTGCGCCTGTAATGGCTTTTACTTTTAATCCTCCAATAAATATATCTTCAGACGCTTGGCGTGGTGAAGTATCTATATTTTTAGATTTAGCTATAACATCTTTAGTCCCATCAGCTTTGCCTTGTTCGTAAAAATGTTTAGCTATAGTATCTGCATTACTTGCAGAATAAAGAGCTTTGTGATAAGCAGCCATATCAGTGATTTGCCCGTTTTCATCAAGAAACCTTCTCAAAAAATTGTCTAAACTGGCTTGTTCTTTGCTAACTGCGTCTGTATTGTTCACTCCATAACGAAACTTTTTTTCTCCCAAATTATATTCAAAACCTTTGAATTGTTGGTTGAAATAATCTTTTGTTCGTTCTTGGAATTGTGAAGCAACATTCACTCTGTTCTCTTGTTCTTTGTTATATCTATTGAAAAAATCCATTGCTTTTTGTTGTTCTTGAGTAACGCCCGGTCTCAACTTGATCTCGTCGTAATACTTCTTTTTCGTT
>Ga0209232_1000852_pt1 | contig 17619 bp, 8 predicted proteins | sample ETNvirenome_2_60_FD_184066 | JGI IMG/M metagenome (GOLD analysis project Ga0209232, IMG submission 184066) | Marine viral communities from the Pacific Ocean - ETNP_2_60 (SPAdes) (version 2) | ecosystem: Environmental > Aquatic > Marine > Oceanic | place: Pacific Ocean | collected 2013-06-22
TAGCAGTCAGTAGGATGGAAGAGCTTATGAACTATACAACAACTTGGGTTAACGAACTTCAGGCCACTACAGTAGCCGACAAAGCGCACAGGCAGTTTGGTTGGACAAGCAAGGAGATGAAGTCGTTTGTGATGGGTAACCGAGAAATATTCGGGGATCGTATCGAGTTTAACCCCCCAGCCACTACGACCGCTGCTCTTTTCCCATCGTTTGAACCGAAAGGCACGTTAGAGGGATGGAAGAAAATGGTGTCGTTCTATGACAGAGATGACTTTGAACTGCATCAATACGTGGTAGCCGCTAGTTTCGGCTCAGTTCTTATGGAACTTATGCCGGTTCACTGCTCGTTAGTACACTTGCACAGCCCTAAATCAGGGTACGGTAAGACCACTGTTATGGAGGCAGGGCTTACTGCATGGGGAGATCCAGAAGAACTGATGTTGTTTGCGAAGGATACCCACGCAATAAAGATGCACAGAGGTGAGGTATACCACAATCTACCTTTGTATATGGATGAGATGACGCAGACAGAGGAATCGACAAAAGGTAAGGGCAAGAAAACTGGTAATGACGGTAGTGTAAGTGAGTTAGCTTACGAGATAGTAAGTGGTAAACAGCGCAGACGCATGAAACAGAGTGCGAATGAAGAGCGTGTTACAGGCGCGTCATGGAGTTTGATCGCTGTAACTAGCGGTAATGCAAGTCTGGTAGAGATAGTAAGGGGTGAGAAGAGTAACCCAGAGGCAGAAGCACAGAGGATACTAGAGATAAAAGTAGATGAGCGGTTTGCTACCCCACAGTCAAAGACCGAGACAGATGCGTTTTCAAGGGAAGTTCCAAGCAACTACGGGTTTGCGGGTGAGATCTTTGTACAGTATGTCATAAATAATTTAGAGGAAGTACGTGGGTTACTGACTGATATACAGAACAAGATTGATGCAGAGGCAGAGTTAACAGCGAAAAACAGATTCTGGTCAGCCGGTGCTGCCTGTACTATGACTGCACTGTACCTCTGTAATCAACTGGATCTTCTTCCTTACGATCCGAAACCTGTGTACAAGTGGATCGGTTCAGTGCTTCGGTTCAATAAAGATAGCTCTAACAGCATGGATACGTCAGCAGAGCAGATACTGAACGACTACATAAATGAGCACTGGGTAAATATTCTACAGATAAGAAGCACTGATGATTTGCGCCGACAGGATAATAATGGGTTAGATGTTCTTGTTGTACCAGACGCAACACCTCGCGGTAGGTTGGTAGCGAGATACGAGACGGATTTGAAGCGAGCTTACCTTTTGCCGAAACCGCTGCGTAAGTGGTGTATATCACAGCAGATAAACTACTCTTCGTTTGTACAAGAGCTTATGGAGAACTTAAACGGTAAGAAGATGAAGATGCGGCTCAGTAAAGGTACGCAGATGAATCTACCACCAACAGATGTGATCTTAGTAGATTGTTCTAACATGGAGATTATAGAGTCAGAAGATGACGAAGCTATCGAAGAAGATGAAGATCAAGCAGGGGGTGCTTAGAACTTACGACATAGCACCTGATGGGGTGCGTGTTGTGATTAACTGGGACAGTATGGTTGTAGGCTCTTCTTTCTTTGTACCCTGTATCAATACTCAACAGGCGGTAAAGGAACTAAAGCGTATAACCGGAGAAAGGGGGTGGTCTATATCTGTTAAATCATTTATAGAAAACGGTAAATTAGGTGTACGAATCTGGAGAACTTTATGATACTATCGCCTCGAAACAAGGTCGAATCTGTTTCGTTCTCCAAGAACCCCTTATTGTCCCCCTGCGATAAGGGGTTTTTTCTATAAGAAAGCTGGCCCTCTATCGTAACCTTCTGCCCATACCTTCAGAACATCCCGCATACTAGGACTTAACTGCACTCCGTTGAACATCTCTTCAGAAGTTTTCATGTGTTGTTTCATCGACCGTTTAATGGTCTCTTCTGTAATCGGTACTTTAGGCCCAAGTTTAGCGTGTCGTTTGTTGAATGCAGCTATGTCACGTTTTACGTCTATAAGAGCGCGTACATCGCCCATGCGTTGTGCAAGATAATGTTGTTTAAGTAGTTTGGTTCTTTTTGCACTCACTGCTTTGTCGATCCGTTTAAGATCTTGAGCCTGTTCTTGCGCTAGTGTGTATGCGGCAGGAGCAAACCCAAAGAACTTGGCAGCTATTGTACCTGCATTAAAGTCGTCTTGGGTGATTGGGTCACCCCTACGTGTCAACGCACCTTCATTAGCAAACCGATATGCTTGTAACATATTACGGACAGATACGGGCATTACATCTTCAACGCCTCTTTGTATTTCTCCGTCAAATAATTTATCAAAACCTCTTCCTACTCGTTTAATTGTAGACCATGCAGCACCGCCTATTTCATTGATTATGCTTTCTTCTGGAGATCGACTGAAATTATATCGGTCGCTGCTGATAAGCATATTGGCAAGTCCTATTCGTGCTGATAAATCTAAAGGTACGCCTAGCTGCGCCATTACGTAATTTACACCGCCTTTGTAAAATCCTTCGCCAATTTGCTTACGTACTAGGGTATCTAGTCTTTCATCTTCGTCATCTTCAAACAACGTATTGTAAAGCCCCATGAACATACCATAAGCAGTCAGCCCTGCGACTCCCGACATTGCTGCGGTAAGAGCCTGTGTAGCAATCATTTGTTTAGCAGCGATACGCCTTTCTTCTGTTCCTTTACCGGCTCCTATAAAATCTTTTATGAGTTTTAACTGATGGTAGTAGATGGTCAGACCATAGGTACGGAACATCATCATGACACGCCCTAGATTTCTTTGTGCGATAGGGGGTGCTTGTGCTAAAAGGTTAGTTCCTCCTGTTTGTTCCATGTCAGATACAGCCGTATCCATTGCTCGTTCTCTTATTTGTTCAGGAGTTAGTGTCTGTTCTCTTTTTGATTTGTTTGGATTGTTAGTTAATCGTTCCATTTCTGTTAGGTAAGCCGATACTAGAGTAACCTGTCGTTGCGACCGATCTCCTAACTGAAACGGGTATGCCATGATGGTGTTAAAATCTTTCCATAGTTGCCCTGCTTTGTTAGATTCTTTTTGTCCTGATATATCTAACCCCATCATTTCTTGGTTAATGGTCTTATTAAGAATTCCTCTTTTTGCTGCAAGTTGTACGAGGGGACGCATCTCTTCTACAAACTGTTTCTGAGTAAGCTTTTGTATTACTTTACCGTTTTTATCTTTACGGCTGTAAAAGACTTCTTTAGGGTCGTCGTTTAATTTAATGTCGTCTCTAAGCACTAGCTCGTACTCAACCCTGCCATCTCTTTTGGTTTTTTGTACTTTATAGTAGTTATCAATAGAAGGAGCACCAATGTAAGCTTCTTTAAGTGCTGTCTCTACCCCACCTTTAGTCGTAACTTTACGGTCAAGCCCGCTACCACTAAAAAATTTAGTAGCAGTGCCTATGTCGGCAGCGGCAGAACGCCAACTTGTTTTAGCTGCAAGGTAGGGGTACAGGATATGCCCGATACCGGCTATCTGTAAAAGCGCAGAAGAGACGTTGAAACCCATTGTTCCAATGAAAGCAAATTGGTTTGCCATGATCGCCCCACGTTCAACCATGTTGCTAGAGGGGTTAGTTGCTTGTTGTGCTCTCCATTCAAATGTCCCTAAAAAGGCATCTCTATTTTCTTCAGTATAATCTTTTACAGGGCCGTATTTCTTTTCAAACTTAATCCGTTCAGGGTTATTTTCAGCCTTGTCTCGAACGTCATTAGCCAACCGTACTTTTTTGTTTAGGTCTTCCTTTAGGTTTTCAAGCACTTGATAGATGTCACGGGTGTATCGAATGTTTACCGACTGCCGTACCATGTCGTAAGCTTTTACATTAATGCCTCTAAGTATACTGCGTTGGAAGCCCGCGTCGTTTTTTCTTGTCTGTAAAGATTTAACAAAAGAGGACTCAGGCATTGCTTCGATGTAGAGCTGTATCATCCTATCTACTACAGCATCTGGCACTGTCCCGTCCCGTTTTAGTTCTGCTACAACTTGCCCGAGTAACGATGTAGGTGACAAATTATTTTTATCATAGCTCTCAGTTCCCTGAAACTTAACAATGGTTTCGTTGGAGACTTCAGGGTCTTGTTGCAACTGAGATATGAATCTGGATCTTTCAGCATCTGTGCTAAATGTCTGGTAGACCGTTTCTGGGCCTACATCATATTGAAGCCAGTTGTTACCTTCACGTACAAGAGGAACAAAAGGATCAATATTTGCTTTACTAAACAGCTTTTCTTCTAGTTGTTTTTTAAGTGAGTTCCTTCTGCCTTTGTCCTTTACGTAGGTGTTAAGGGGTTCGAGGATATTATCCTGCATTGTTTCTAATATGCCTTCGTACAGCTTAATCACTTCGGCATATTGTGCTCGTCCTGATTGGCCTATGACATCATCATATATCTTTTTGTTTTCTCTATACCACGTTAGCTTGTCTTTGTTCTTTTTGTATTCGGATTCATCTTTTCTTAAATCCACGCCTACTATAGAACTAAAATGTACTAGGTCATCAAAAGCGTTTACTTTAGTTGGGTTAGCTTTTTCCCATTTTGCTAGATTAACAGACGTTGCTTTTACTTGGTCAAGCTCCATCTGTATTTCACCTTCTTGGTTACTAATCAGTTCATTGAGCTTTTTAAACTGCGGTAGGTCATAAGCATCCCCCACCTGCTCCATCATTCGAGCGTTCATACCAAATAGAACAGCTCTCTTAGCCATGCCTCCTATGGATTGGGTGAAGAAATCTTTTACTTTATCGGTAAACTGTTGAACAGGTTTTGCAGCTTCTGCCTTACTAGCTACGTTCTGGGCTTTAAGTAGCTCTTCAAGTACTTTCCCTGTTGTACCAGAAGTTTCCGATGTAGAGAGCCACGGCCCAGTATCGTTTAACCTATTTCCTGACAATATTCTGTAGATAAATGCGTTAGTTTCATCAAACACTGTGGTTTTGTGTTTAGGTTTTTTAAACCCAAGTAAGTTTCTTACCCAATCTACAATTTTTTGCCATACAGATGTTTTATGTTTGGGTATCCATAAAGAAGCCAATTTGTCTTGGAATATAGGATTACTGAACGCTTCTGCAACAAACTCTTCAAGATCTTGAGTACCTGCCATATCTCCTAGTTTGTCTTTAGCGTAGGTATACAGTTCGTTTAACCGATTGTAATTAGCTGACCCTTTATCTTTTTTAAGACTAAATAGCGTCCCTGCGTGGGTTAACTCATGTAATAGTGTTGCCGCGTTTACACCGTTAAGTCCAGCCTCTGAAGTGTCTGATGACAGGTAAATCGTGTCAGTTTTAGGGTCATAAACACCTCTGGCTCTTACATCTTCAGGAGCAATCGGAGTGCGGGTATTTTTAAACAGATCGCTAACCGTGTTTTGAAACTTTTTAAGCGGTTGGATTTCTACTTTAGTGGTGCTTACTACACGTTGCAACGCGGCGGCAGCTTCTCTTGCTTTTGCATTGCTTTCGTATTTAGGCATCCGCATGAGCTGTACAGCGAGTTCTAACTGCCCCTGCCGTAGCGCGTACTCTATTTCTGGGCTAAGAGGTCTATCTAGGGCGATAGCTTCAGAAACAGAAAGAAGTGGCCCCATATTTCCTGTAGTTTTGACCCCATTTTTTATCGATAAAATAGCAGCGGCTGCTTTCTTTATATTCTCTTCTGCAAGTTTTGCTGCTTGTTCTGCTCTGTATTCGTCAGTTACGTCTTTAATTTCTGATGCGGTCGTATCGGGTTTAGTTGTTCCGATAGCTATGTCTGGTATGGTTTCGTCTACTTCAAGCTCTACACTTTGACCTTCTAAATACCTTTGAACCCCATCTATCCAAGCAGTTACGTCTTCTGATAGATTAGCTTTTGCCCAATCTACTGTCGCTTGTGCATTTGCTTGGTTAGTACCTGCACCGAACCTATCCATAGCGTCTATAAATTCTTTTGTTTTTGTATCGAGGTCGTTGTACGTACCTTCCTCAATCATGTCATTTTTAATTGATTTTGCTTTAGGGTCGTCAGGGTTAAAGTTCTCTGCTTGAAATGTTGGAGCTTCATTAACAACGTCTTGGATAGCTAAATACAAACCATCTATAGGCCGTTTATGCTTACTAAAATAAAGCTTGGCTTTAGCTGCTGCTTTATCTGTCTTTCTTGTAGCTGCACCTTGGACTAGCTCTAATACTTCTGCATTGTCAGTATCAGTAAACGGGTCTTTTTTAAGGGTTATTCCAAACTTCCCTTTTACTTCTTTAACTGTGCCTGTTATTAGTGAGCTGTACCCTTTAGCGATAGTATCGGTCATCTCTTGGTATGCACGAGGGACACTTCTTATAAACCACGCTGCAAACCCTGTTTCATCTTCTATTTTTTCTATATCGCTTTCTTTAGCGGCTTGCTCTTTCATATACTCTCTAGGAGTCACTTTGAGCTTTTTATCTACGTACTGCCGTTCAGTTAACTTAGGTCTTTTATTCTTTTCGGCACGTTGGTTGTATTCTCTTAAAGCAGTTCTATCTGTTTCTGACAGTTCTAATTCAACAGGACGTTCTTTGACTGTAGGTTTAGCTACATCTACCGCGCCTTTTCTTACAGGGGGAGCTTGGTCAAGATAGGATCTAACACTGCTGGCTACTTCTGGATTACTCGCTGCTTGCCTGTTTGCATACTGTACTAGAGTCCTACGATTCTCAGGTACTGTTAAATCTTTACCGGCAAGTTGTTTACGTATGGTAACCGCATCTTCGGGTATACCCGCACTTTCAAAGAACGCATCGTCGGCTATATCTTTTTGAGGTGTGGCTGTAGGTGCTGCGGGCTTTCTTTCTTCTCGCAACCCTTCTCTAAGTTTATTTCTAGCTAGTGTATCTATTGCTTGTGGTACAGGCACTTCATAAGCCGCCGCATAAGTTTCTGCTTCTTGGGGCGTTATTGTTTCTTTAACACGTTCTAGCTCTGCGCTTGCCTCTGCTTCCATCGTTGCATCAACAACTTCTGGGTCTGTTTCTGTTTCTATTGCTGGAGTCGGAACTGGAGCTGGAGCTGCTTCTTCAAAAGCTTCAGTAAGTTTTTCGTCGGGGGTTCTAGGAGGTACAATGGAAGCTTCGCCCCTTTCGTTAAACTCAATCCTGTTCTTAATAAACTCTTCAGGAGAAGCATCAAATTCTTTTTTAAGTTCAGGATCTTTAGCCAGCATATTCCTGATTACTAACACACTTTGATAACTTTCTTCGTTGTTAAAGTCTTCAGAAGTAAGGTCTCTTGTAGGTGTTGCAGGTGCTGTATCTGGTGGGATACCTGCCCTACTAAATACGGGTGTACGGTCGTCATCAACAGCCGCCATACGTTTTGCTGCTTCTTGGTCTGTTGGTTGTTCTGGGGTCGGTTTTCTTTCTGGCATCCCCTCTAACAACGCCCCTATGGCATTTTTTGTCTCTAATGTTGCGCTTTCGTCAGCAAATTTAGTTAATTCTTCTCGTGTTCTGGGACTAGTGATGGGCTGTCCAAGCAGCCGCTGCCTAATTGGTGCGTTTTTGGGTACGCCCAATGCGTCAAAAGTTTCTGTGTCTAACTCAAATGTATCTACGTCTTCTGGTTCTACATCAACTTCTTGCCTTGCATCAGCTTCGCGTGGCGGTTGAGCAATGCCATAGGTCTGACTAAAGAATAAATCTTCTCCAGCTTTTCTTGCTGCTTCTTCGTCATTATTATCTATGACCTCCCCTACAGTCTGGGTTGTATCTCCTCTGACTACTTTCGGGGTTTGTGCGGGGGCTGCATCATCTAAAGGAGTTATTACTTCTTGGTCAGTGCCTGTGTCTTTTGGATCACCTATGCGCCTACCTTTTGTAAACAGGTCTACTATTGTCTGTATGATCGCACCGGCACCAGCACCGTATCCACCTGCGGGTATTAGCCCTTCGGTCAATTCCTGATCTATGTTGTAACCACTTTCGACTGCATTCTGTAAGAACTCTGCAACAACTTCCTGTGCGCCTTCAGCTCCCGCTGTTTTAGCGGCATTACGCACTCTGCTACCTAGTGTATTGACATTCTCTACACCGAATTTATCTACTAGTGTATTAACTTTAGGTACATCGACTAACCTGACAAACCTAGCAATAGGCACCATTTCGGTAAAGCCTATCAACATACCTAGAGGAGTGGCGTAGCTTTCTCGTTCTTCTTGAGAAGCCCCACCTGCTCTAGCACGTTCACTTGCCTCTCCAGCACCGGCAGCACCTGCTAATCCTAAACCTGTTACGGTCGCAGCAGTGGGCGCACCAAAAGCTGATAAAGCAGCTACGGGGGCAGCAAGCCCTGCAACACTACCTAATGCTTGACCTAGACCGTAGGTAATAGAACTTTTATCTCCGCCTGATGGGCGAAAATCTTCAGCAACAGCTTGTATCTTCTTTCGGGCTTCGAGTTCGCTTTCTTCTTCCAGTATGGAAGCAAGCCCTAACGCAGCAGACTCCCCCATACCAACAGCACCAGCACCAAAACCCGAGGTTAAGTCTTCAAGAATCCCAGTTTCTCTTGCTGGATATCGCGCAAATTCTGCTTCTAAAAGTCTTTCTTCTACCCGAAAAGGATCTATTTCTTCGAGACGCCTACTAACTTCATCTTTAATTTTTTGTTCTTTTGCTCTTGATTCTTTTAATGCTTGCGCTAGTTCCGCTTTTGTTGCATTAGGAGGAGCTTCAACAACTTTTTCTTTACCGTCTTTTAATTGTAAGAGATATGCAGCCACAAGTTATATAGACCCTAACGCTTCTCGCCTATACGCTTGGAACTCGTCTTCTCTAGCACTAATTAAATTTGGATTTTTTGCTCTCATAATTTCTTTAGCTGCTTCTTCGCCGTTTAACAAACCTGCTTGGCTTAAAATACCAAGTACGGTTGCTTCAAAGGTATCTTTTATAGTTTTTAATTCTTGTTGTTCTTCAGTCGTTAATGTCTCACCTTCTGATTGTAGTATTAACCTTTTTTGTTCTAACTCTACAAACCTATCGTTTGTAGCCAACGCTGCTTTCCAAGCTTCAGTTTTTAATTTGCCTATCTCACTTAATTGTTTGCTCGCCGCTGCATACGAAGTTAAGTCTGCTCGACCCCTTCTTTCTAACGCAGCCCCTTCTTGTTTTATTGCTTCTAAGATATTCTTTACTCTTGCATCATCAGATCTTCGTAAAGAATCAGCTATATCTACTACTTGCCTCTTACGATCACGACTAAAGTTAGAAATATTTGTTAGGGCTTCTGATTTAGCCGCTTCTGATATTTGATACAAAGCCGCACCTGCGTCTTCAGACTTCATGAACAGGTCTCTATCTAGCTCAATAACTTTTAAAGCATTTCCTGTTCTGTATTCTATTGCTGCCCTAAGTAGTTCTTTCTGTGCTGCTTCAGTTTCTAAGAAAGCTTTACTCATATTACCAAAAATTTGACCTACACCTGTACCGCCTACATTAGCAAAAGCAGCTATGCGTCGATCTCTAGCCATTTCTTCTGGATTGTTTAGTGCAGCTAAATCTGCATCTGCTTCTTTAAAAAGTTCAACTAAATTTTCTCTTATCCCTGTTTCACCAGCGCGTTCCATGTACGCCTTTGCCCCTTCTTGAGCTACATCTGAAGTATCTTTAAAAGCTCGACCTTTTATGAGGTCGTACACCTCTGTACCACCTGCTATATCTTCTACTGTATCCGCAGATTGTTGAGCTTGTCCTCGGTAATCAGGAAGTTCTCTGGAAGCAAGTATACCTAGATCATTAAAATCATCGTCGTCCTCTAGTGGCACTTGCCCTTGGGTTCCTTGACCTCCTATTCCTTGGTTTGCTGCTCCTTGATCCCCACTACTTTCTTCTTCGTCGTCAAGTAAAGCTTCAATACCTTGTTTAGTTGCATAAGCCGTACCGCCTAACGCAGTAGCTCTACCCGGAGAAAATTCTCTAACTGTTCTTGTTCCTGTTTGTAGGGGGATAAATTTTTCATCAGCCATTTCAGGAACTTCTTTTTTCTTTGTGACTGTTGATTTAGCAATTTCTTTTACTTGGTTTGCTTTTTTCGCTACGTCTGCGGCGTTAAGCCCCCGTAATGCTCTAAAAGCTGATAAACCTCCACGAACTAACCAAGTACCGGGGCCACCGGCTAAAGTAAGCCCTAATAAAGCAGCATCGCCCGGATTTTCTTTAGCCCAATTCCAAACATCACTACCTGCTTGTTCAAGAAACCCTTTTTCATCTACTTCTACAACTTCTTCTTCTACGTCACCGCCGTTGCTATACCCAATAATACCGCCTTGAGCAACCATTTGGGTTTGTCCTTGGGGCTGTTGCCCACCTAAAAGGCCAATAACATCTTCTGCTCGTTCCATCAAGCCACGTTCTAGTTGGTCTTTTACGTTTCCTTCCGTTTGTTCTTGGCTTGCGGCAAGGCTTCTTTCTGCCTCTTGGACTATAGAAGTTACTTTCTGTAGGGCAAGTAAGTACTTTAACTCTTTGGTTATTGCATACTTTTGCTGTAACTGTTGAGGGCTATATGCCTCTGACAGGTCATCTATCTCGTTGCCGAAATCACTTGGGGTAGAGGGAGCTAGTATTGCCATTATGGATTTGCCTCCCCTTCTTTCTTCTCGTCTTTTTTACCAAGTAGGCCCGCCAACAGGTCTAATATACCGCCACCACCTAGTATATTACTTAAAGCACTTGGTTGTGCGTATGAATAAGACTGAGTTCCTAGTGGTAAACCTTTTAACAGAGACTGCATATACTGTACCTGCCGGTATGGGAAGTCTCTTTCTTCCTCAAACTGTGCTTTATCCGCTGCAATACCTTCTTGCTCTATCGCACGTTCTATTGCACCTGCTTTTGTTTGTGCGCCTAGTGCGTCTAGTCCGTACCCTCTGTCTCGTTGAAACAGATCAGCCGCCTTATCAAATGCTTTTGCGTACCCTTCACCCGCAGCTCGTCCAATATTAGCTTGTAATGAACGGTCTCTTTCTGCGTCCATAACGGCTTGGCGCGTACCACCATAAGCCCCTGCCTTGGTTAGTCTAGCTGTATCAGCCAAACCACTTATCTCAGACTGTCTTCTCATTTCAGCTAATTGTGGCTGTAAAGCAGCTTGTATATAGGGATTCATGTAGTTTTGTGCCGCAGTAGCATCAAATGCGCCTGTTACAGGTGCTGCAAGCCCCGCTAACCCTTGAAACGCTTGTTGTTGTAAATTAGAAGCCCCTGCTGTTAACGGCCCTGTATAAGCCTGATAGGGCTGGGAACCAATAGCTTGTCCTTTACCCAACATATCAGTGACATATGGCCCAACCCAACTAGATAGCGAAGATTCAGTGCCTGTTTGTTTACCCGTTGTATCTTGTGCAGATGTAGTCATAACTTAAACAACCTTTAAAAATTGGTTAGGGTCTATTTGTTTCCCTTGTTTAGAGTTTCCAGTGCGTTTCTTACGTATACTGTCCATAAAATCGTGGAGATGAGCAGCTCCTGCATTTGAATTACCGTTACCCAAATGGCTTACTACGTCTGCGGGTATTACAAATTCTCCATCACTTAGCCTTACTTCATCCCGTCCTATGTTCCCGCGTACATCATCTGCCATACCGTCAGTAATACCACCAAGATATCTACCACCAGCATTCATTACACGGCCCATAAATTCATCGTCTTCTTCCATAGTGTCAACAGGCACTTGGTTAATTACAGAAGAAGCGGGATTAGAAGTTACAAAATGTTTGGATTCTTGTTCTTCTGGAGCAGAGTACGAAGGCATAATAGATGCGATCCCTGCTGCTTGTCGTTGTGCTTGAGCTTGGGCTTCTTCAACAGACATGGGTTTTCTTTCGGGTGCATCTGCAAAAATAGTATCAGAGAAGTACTGTCGTCCCGCAGCTCCGGGCCTTCTATTAGGGTCAGGCTGCATAGGTACACGTTGCCGTACCGCAGCGTAATTAGGTATTTCTCCCTGATAGCCTACAGGAGGTATTTTTGGATCAGCTAAACCAGAACCTTGTAGAAGGCTACCAATACCCATACCCACAAGAGATTGCAAAAACTTGTTGTCGCTTTGGCCTCCAAGAAGTTGTCCAATAAATCCCCCAAGACCTTCGCCATCTCCACTAAACCCATCGAATAAATTACCAAAAAAATCTGTAAACCAATCCATTATTTATCTCCAAGGAGGCGCAAAAGATCTTGAAGTGTGCCTTTAGTTTTGCTATTTACAATACTATCAATACCCCCACCAGAAGCAAATCCTATAGGGGTGTATGTTTGCTCAGAACCTATGGGTCTGTAGGGGTTTGCAGTCATGGGGTTTGCCCGCTGTAACTGCTGTAAAGCATTTACTTGAGAAACTTGTGGTCGAGCTTTTCGTTGTGTCACTTGCCTACCTACAGCATAGGGGTTGTTAAAGTCTCTAGCGGCAATGGTCTGACCGCTTATATCAAAAAAAGAATCTATGTTTGAAACAGGGGCTTTTTTAGGGGTAACTTGTTGCTGCTGTTGCTGCGTTAAAAAGGGCAGCATAAACCCTAGACCAATACCAGACCCTGACCCTCGGTTACCATTTCCATTTCCATTTCCATTTCCATTTCCATTTCCATTTCCATTTCCATTTCCATTTCCATTTCCATTTCCATTTCCATTTCCATTTTCGGGTTTCGACTTAGTAGGGTCATTTGGGAAGGCATCATCTTTATCAAGTACACCGTCCCCGTCTGTATCGAGATCTTTTGTCCCATTGACTACTACTTTATTTTTTGCATCTAATTGTTCTTCGGTTTGTACGTCAGGATCATTAGGGTCAGCATCTTCACTATCTGCTACGCCATCCCCGTCTGTATCGGGGTCTGTTTGTTTTCCTTCACCATTGAGATCTACTATATTAGGTTTATTAGGGTCAGTAGTACCTAAATTACTTAAAAAATCTTGTAACCATTTAGGGAGTAATGAATTATTTGTATCGGCTGGTAAGTCACCGTAACTTTCGCCGTTTATCGTGTCAGGATTTTCTTTATCAGGCAACCCAGAAGAACGGTTACCCCAAGGGTCTACTAGAATAAATGTTCCGTCTTCATTTTGACCCTCTATCCGGTAAAAAGGTGCTCCTTCTCCTGTTTCATCTCGCGCATTTGTTTCTTTCTTCCAACGACCATATTTACGATAAAAATCGTTAATTCTGCTACCAATAGGTCTACCTGTTTCAGGGTCAAATAAACCTTGAACTTCTTCAATACTTAATGGTTGGCCCATCTCCTGTGCTTTGTCGTAAATAGATTTACCAGTAGCACTAAGGTCGTCATACCCTTTTTCTCTTGTACGTTCTTTTTCAGCGTCTTCCTTGGCTTTAGCATCTTTTTCATCTTGGATTCTTTTATCTTCTCTAGCTTTTTCTTTAGCTTTATCTATTATGTCTTTTGTACTTCGTATATCAGGGTCTTCAGGTGCCGCATCCCGGTAATCAGGTACACCATCGCCATCTGTATCTATGCTTTCTAACCGTTCTTTTTCTTCAGCATCTTTTCTAGCTTGTTCTTTAGCATCTTTTTGTTCTTGGGTCTGTACGTCTTTATCATTGGGGTCAGCATCTTCACTATCAGGTGTGCCGTCCCCATCTGTATCTTTTGGCTCTGTTAACCTATTAGGGTCTATATCAAGATCTACTGTGTTATCAGGTGGTTCTGGAGTTGGGTCAATATTTACTTCATCTAAGTCTGGATCAGGGTCTGTTAACCCTGTTTCAGGCGTTTCTTCTACTTTAGTCGCTTCTTTTAGTTTTTTTAAATTTACAGCGTTCGTAACCGATTCTGGCAGTTCTTCTTTCGGCAGTTCAGTAAGTTCGGCTTGAGAGTATTGTTCAGGAATTGTATCTCTTCTATCCTCACCTCTAGGGTTAAACGTATACACACTATCGAATACGTCATCTGCTATATCTTGAATAAACTCAACCGCATCACCAAACCCTATATCTTTAAGGTAGGCTTCAGCTTCTTCATAATTTTTTAACTTACCTGCTTTTACTAGATTAGTAGTATGTTTGACTGCCCAATCATATATTTCTTTTTCATCGCCAGAATATTTGTAACCAGAATCTCTATCTGATACTTGTTTTACAGCAGTTTCGTATTGGTTGTAGTCGTCTCGGTTAACACTCTCGTCTACATTTGCATATCGTAGGGCATCGACTTGTTCTTGCGTATACCCATCTGGGTACTGCTTACGTAACAGCTCATTGGCTTCTTGTTCACTCAGTATACCTGCGGCTTTTTCGTAAGCTTGTTGGTCTGCTAGTTCGCCCACTGCGGTACTCATTCCGCCCAGTAGACGCATATAGGCTTCGTCGTCACCTGCGGCTCTAGCTTCTGCTAATGCAGCTAAATCTTGCCTTTCAAAAAATCGTCTTTCATCATCACTAGGTTCTACACCTAGATTCTCCATTATTCGTAATTCAGAGTACCCATACTTTTCTTTTTGGTTGTTAACTTTAGTTACTAAATCTTTTAACGCATTATCTGCTTCTTCATCACCTGTTAGGTATAGTTTAAGATCTCCCATCATCTCAAAAGCGGGTTCTTCAATGGGGTAAAAGTCTTCTGCTAATCCTGCGACCCCCAAATCTTTTCTAAATGTGGTTGTTTCAAAGTCACCTACAAAATATTTATCTCTAAATTCGTAGTAATCTTGCGTTGTTTTTACGGTATCCCCAAGAATATCCATAAGGCTATCGTCACCACTAAACCCAGCCTCCATTAACTTATTGTAAGTTGCTTCGTTGTCTCCCCCTCTACCTTTAAAAAAATCTAATTTTGCAAAAGAAAAAGGAGTTTGGTCAGGTGTTAACTTTCTGGCTACATTAGATATAAGTTGAGTAAGGCCAAAAGAAGCAAGACTAAACCCTAAAGTTTTATTAGCACCGGCTATTACTTTTGGTGACCAACCGAGTTTATCGCCAATAGTTGTTAGTAAAGTCTCAGCGGCTTGTTTTCCTCCTTCAGCGGCAGCGGCAGTGCTTGCTTGCCCTATTCCATATATACCTAGTGCTAAAGGTCTGGCGTATCCAAGAGGGGCAGCGGGATTAAACGGAGGGGTGGTGTAAGGGCCAGAATTCCAAGCCTGTAAAAATTCTTTTGTTATACCAACGGCTTTTCCAATCTTATTCAACATACCCATGGTTGACATAAGTTTTTGGTACGCTCCTAAATAACGATTGCGTTTTCTAGTCCGATCAGGTTGTGTTTTTGGTGGCCCAGATGGGTCTTCGTCTCCACCTTCGTAGTAATCTGCTTCAGGGTTTTCTGCTGGCCCACCACTTTGAAATCGGCGTATGGGAGTGTCTCCTTTAAGAAGACCTATAAGCATTTCTGTTGCTTCAGGAGTAAGATTTCTAGTAGCCACTAGCTAACCTCTAAAAAACTTGCAGTTACGTGCAAACGGTTGGCAGTAGCAGCGGTGACTTTTAAAACTTCAGACTCTTCTACAACTAACGGTGCTGTTAATAACTCAACAGTAGTATTGGCACTAACGGCTTTGGTCTTGAATAGACTAAATACTGCGCTGGCAGAATCGGTAAGTGTTACTGTAATCGTATCGGCGTTACCGGAATCCTCTGAAACCAATATTGATTTAACAATAGCCGTAGTAGCCGTAGGGCAAGTGTACAGAGTAGTAGCTGTAGTAGCAGTAAGATCTACCTTCGCATTCTTGTAGTTGTGTGCCATTAGCTAAAGAACCACCCTGCTGTTTCGGCTTGGGGGGATGTAGAAGCTTGACGTACAGCATTATCCAGTTGATTAAAATAAAGACTAAGAATGTTATTAAACTGATTAAAAGCATTTGCATCGTATTGTACAGGAGGCAACGGTAGTTGTGGAGCAACGAAGTCTATGTCGTATCGGGTAGTATCAGCCATTATCTTCTCCCGTCTGGGCGCATATCAAGCCGTGGCGCACCCCACTGCCATGCTACACCTTCTGCGCTGGATTCTATTTTAACTGCCATTTGCCTTCCTCTTACTCTTACGTTTAGTTGATCGGTAAACGCTTCAATAGGGGAAGTTGCTGTACGAGTGACAGTACCTGAACTAGAGCCACCTTCTGAAGCAGGTGATGTATACCCTGCTCCTGAGTTCTGTAAAGGGAGCAATGAAAAGTCAACCGCAGGGCTATCTGCTGTAGACCCATCAAATGTTACATCTGGCAGTATGCGGTGTACAAAGGAGAACTGATGACCGTCCTGTAAGTCAAACTGAGCAGACTGTATGTGGGCAGATACAGCCGAAGTAGTAGCCGTTTCTTTGTCATCTAACCCTTTTTCTTGGTCTACAATATTGTTGTTATAGGTGGCTGCTACAGGATAATCTCGCAATCCTGAGTCTAACCAAGCACTACGGGCCATTGTTCCGTAATACCATATATCTTGGTCATAGTTATAAACTACATACCGATCAACGGCAGTTGTGCTACTAGAACAGTAAAACCACCACACTTCTCCATACCCTTCGTTTGTTCCTGTAAAGACCTGAGTGTACTGTTCATCATTGAAATCGTTAAACACATACTTCTTTACATCACAACGTAAAGATTGAATACGCCCATCGTACTTGTAAAAGCCCCCTATACCCATCCAATAGGCGACATTGTTGACGTAAATACAGGCATTAGGAGAGGCTACTGATATGTTATCACCCAACATCTGCGCTCCCCATACAATAGGCGCACCTACGTACTGAAGCGAATACAGGGCTGTATCTGACCAAACCAATACTTCCTGTCTTCCCTGTACTGCTGCAATAATCTCTGCGCCTTGAGAAAGACGTAAACTACCTGCCTGATTGGTAGCAGAAGGTGTCCAATTACCTGCATCTTCTTGGTCAGACCAACGAACCAGCATAGGATCTAATGTAGAGCTACCTAGTGGATTAACCCCCATACAGAATACAAAACGGTTAATGTCAGATATTAGTATGTAATTTTGGATAGTTGGGGTATTAGATGCCCCACTAATGGTAGACAACGCTACAGCCCTGTCTGTCCCTAATGTTTTAGTGCTAGTGTCCCAGTAGTAGATGTTGCTGCCTCTAGCACCGAAAACTAAATCTTCACCAAAATTACCTTCACTCCAATGCCTAAATGAGTCTGTAGAAGCTCCTCCTACGCCCCATGTACTTTCGCCCCAAGTACCAGCACCCCATCCATTTAAAGGTGCCCAAGTCTCAGGGCCGGTATTTATTTGGTACTTAGCAGTTACAGAGCCGCCTCCAGTAGCTGAGGAAGAAGCCGCAGAAGTAAAGGTAATTGTATAGGTATTTGCGCTCGTCTCTTTAGTGATCTGAAACTCGCCAGTTATAGTTAGCCCGCCAACCGCAGAACCACCACTAAACGTAACAAAATCACCGTCAATATAGCCACCTGCGGCATCTGCTACAGTAACTACGGCTGAACCAGATACTGTGGTAAAAGGATTAGTGAGAGATTCAGTAGCTCGTAAAGGGGTAATATCGTAGTAAGAACCACCTTTTTCTATGTAATATTTAAGATTAGTACCTAACCCTAAGAG
>Ga0209232_1000853_pt1 | contig 17617 bp, 10 predicted proteins | sample ETNvirenome_2_60_FD_184066 | JGI IMG/M metagenome (GOLD analysis project Ga0209232, IMG submission 184066) | Marine viral communities from the Pacific Ocean - ETNP_2_60 (SPAdes) (version 2) | ecosystem: Environmental > Aquatic > Marine > Oceanic | place: Pacific Ocean | collected 2013-06-22
AAAAACGATTAGCTAAAGAACGTAGTAGTTATTAATGAAAATAGATGTAGACTTATTTGCAGACGATACAGGCTTTGGTGACACAGTCGGTAGAGCAATTAATGTAGTTACTAGAGGAAAAATAAAGGAGTGTGGAGGATGCAAGAAAAGAAAGAAATTCCTGAACAGGATGATACCTTACAGGAAATAGCAAGAGGTGGAGGTCGCATATCTGGTAAAGAAGGCGGTCTTAGATTAGATGTTTTTAAACATGATGAAATAGCATATGAGAATGGTACAGACTTTAGTGAAGAAGATTGTGCTGTTTGCGAACTTCCAGAAAATGCTCAAAGGTATATAGTAGAAGATATAGAATACGAAGAATCTGTAGGACGACCTGAAGTAAGAGGTGCTTAGTGCCTAAACAAATTATAGAAATAAATCCATTTCATGGGGGAATGAATAATAATACTGACCCTAGAGATTTACAACATGATGAATTAGCATCTGCTGAAGATGTAATGGTAGATAAAATAGGTCGTATTAGAACAGGTCCTGATGTATCTGCTCATGCATCTAATTCTCCTTCTATTACTATAGACAATATAGATGATAGACCCGGCACTTCTTTATTTGCTTTTAGTCATGATTATGTAAACGCAGGATTTACAAGCAATAATTTAATAAAAAATGGTTCTTCTAATATGAATAGTGGTAGTATATGGGGAGGGTGGTCAGGTAGCACTGATTGGAATGCAACTTCAGCAGAATTTAGATTTGTAGGAACAACTGGAGGCTCAGATACAATTACTCAAACAGCAGCTAATAGAATAAATGCTGGTTATAATAGTAAATCGTATAGACTTACATATACAATATCTGATTATGCATTAACAAGTGGAAGTCCAAGTTTAAAAATAAAAGGCGGTTCTGGTGAATTTGCATCTGCAGACGTAGCATTAAGTTTATCAAATGGAACACATACTAAAACTTTTACATCTCATTCTAGTGCATCAACTGGAGTTTTTAGTTTGCAAGCATCTAGTGTACAAGTAGTATTTAAATTAGATAATCTTTCATTAAAAATGAATGGATTAAATTCAACAGGAGATGATTACTTAGCATTATATATGAATACAACTAGTTTATTTAGATTTGGTATATATAGTTATTCAGCAGACACTTGGACTTTTGAAGATGATGGATTAAGATTTGGCAATATAGGAGTTCCTGCAGCTAATCCAGTTTTTTCTTATGCAGATGGTGTATTAAGAATAGTAGATGGATTAAAAGGAGGTCAAGCAAATAAAATATGGTATTCATATATTTCTAGAAAAAGATGGGGAACGACTACTTCTTATGTAGATAAATGGGTAATTGCACAATCTTATTTATCTGCTCCAATTGATGGAGATATTCCAATAGATACAAACGCTCCTGCTTCTAGTTATACTCCAGATGAAGGAAAATTTTTAATTGCAAATCCATATGGTTTTACTACTAATGTTTCTAAATCAGGAACTTGGAATCCTAATGGGGTTAGTGGAACTTCTCATAGTTCTGATAGTGGTGTAAGAAAACTTGTTGCTAGTTCTGCTGTATTTACATCTAATATGGTTGGTTTAAAAGTCGTTATGGGTTCAGATACATCAACTATAACAGGTTTTGAAAGTAATACTATTGTACATACTGAAAGTGTTACTTGGTCTGACTCAACTGATTTTCATGTTTACGAACAATATGATATTGGATTTAGTTGGATGTATGATGGTAATCAAGAAAGTTTAATACATGATAGAACTCTAGCTGTAAATACTCAAAAAAATAATTGGTCTTTTATAATTGATACTATTCGATGTGGATATGATTGGGATACTGAAGCAACTGCAAGAAAAACTGGAATGCAAATGTATTATAGAAAAAATTCTGATACATCAAAAACATGGTATCATTTAGGAGAATTTGATTTTAATAAAGGATTTAGAAAATCAGATGAAGATGATTTTACAATAACTTGGTCTCAAGTAAGTTATTATATTGAATATAAATTAGATAATATAATTATAGATAATCCCCCTATATTAGAAACATATGAATCAAGAAATGGTTATAAAAGCGATACTAATGAATTTTTAGATTTTACAGACGCAGATACTGATGGAATGGGATATTCAGTATCTACAATAGCAAATAGAGTTCATTATATTGCTAATGTAAAGTACGAAAATTCTGAAGGAGCTATAAGAAATTATGGTGATGTAATGTTTAAATCTGTTGTTAATAAGTTTGATACATTTCCATTATCAAGAAGATTAGAAGTAAGTGTTCAGGATGGAGATGAAATAACTGCTTTAGCATCATACGCAGATAGATTATTACAATACAAAAAAAATAAAATGCATTTAATAAATATATCTCAAGAAGTAGAATTTTTAGAAGATACATTTAAATTTAAAGGAGTAGAAAGTCAAACTTCTGTATGTGAAACAGATTTTGGTATTGCGTGGGTAAATTTATTCGGATGTTATTTATATGATGGTAGACAAGTTCTTAACCTATTAGAACAAAAAGGTGTTAGAAAAATTTCACATAGTAGTTGGAATGATTCTCAACATAAACCAATGATAGCATATTCTCCTAAAAAAAGACAATTAGTTATTGGTAAAGATTATAGTGGTGGAGATATAGGAGCTGGTAATGGAGATGCTTGGATATATGATATGGTTACTAAAAGTTGGGTATTGCAAGTAGATAATGGTGAATATATAGCAAGTGATGGAGGTTCAACTTCTAATCTTGTTACTGACCATCTTGGTAATATAGTTTTTTGTATGGGAACTGGAGATATGAAAACTATTGATATGTCATCAAGTGGAGCTAAAAGTGGTATACACATAAAAACAGCTGATATGAATTATGGAGACTCTGGAGTTCGTAAAAAAGTATATAGAGTTAGATTATCATATAAAGGAGATGCTAGTAGTTTAAATGTAAGATATAGCACTAATGGAGATACAAATACTTATAAACAATTTGAAGGTACTTCAAGTGGATTACCAAATGGAAGTGCAACAAATACTCCATTAGAAAATAAATCAAGTGATGTAACTCAATGGTATCATGCAGAATTAAAACCTGCTGTTAGTTCTGAAGCTACAAATATATATAGTTTTCAAGTACATATGACTGGAAGTGCAGGAGCAACATTTGAAATAAATGATTTATCTGTTGTATTTAGAGTAAAGAATGTTAAATAATGGATAGAGAATTAAGAGTATCAATACATAAAAAACAAGAAAGAGCATCTATTAATGAAGGTGTTCCTACGTTAAATGAATTAACTGAAGGTATTTCTGTATTTAGATTAGTCTCTGGAGACTTAATTCAATACGTTAAACATAGAAATATTCTTTATAAAAAAGTGCTAGATAAAGCATAGTGAAATTATTAAATTAAATAGTAAAAGTATATAATCTAATGTCTAATAATCTATACAAAACAGCATTTTCAGTAGGTTCTTCTGAAGGTAAATATAAATCAAGTATGTATGATGTTTCTTCATCAGAAGATTTAATGAAATTAGAAGATATGAAATTACGATTTGAACAAGATTCTTTTAATAAAACTATAGGTTCTGTATCTGATACTCTTGCTTTGGCTTCAACAGTTGCTGGTAGAGCTGAAGATATAAGTGATGATGTATCTGTACTAGAAGGTGAATACGGAGAAATGGAAAGACCTGAAGGTATTTTTGGAAGAATGATGCAATCAACAAAGATGGGATTTGGATTAGGTGAATATAAATTTGGAGATGAAGTAATATCAGCTAGAGATATAGCAGTAAAATCTTCTAAAATAAAATATAAAAGTATGTTTGAAGAAGCAATGTCTAATGTTTCTCCTTCAACTAATTTTAAATCATCAAGAAATTTACCTTCTAGTAATACCGATGTAGACATTGAGGGTAATCTTAATTTAGAATCTTTAGATTTTAATGAAGATATACCTGAGTTTGATGACCCTACTACTAGTTATTTAGATAGAATGTTAAATCCATCAGTAAGATATGGTAGGAGCAGAAAATGAGCATAGCAAATAATCATTTATCAAAACATGGAAGATTTGGCGATACAGAAATTGCTAAAACATCAAGTGGTGATTTATGGCATGTAAGTAAACATGAAAAAAAATTAATAGATAATTATGGTAAGATAGGTGAAGATGTAGTAGATACATTAGGCTCTGGTACAATAAATCCTACAACTGGCTTAAAAGAACAATGGGTACAAGCAGCATTAATGGTTGGTCAACTTGGATTATCATTATATCAAGGAGCAAAAGGAGCAAGTATGGAGAGAGACAATGCTTCTGCAAAATATAATTTAGCAGTAGGAGCTTTAAAAGATTTAGAAAAAGCTCAAAATCAATTAGAAGCTACTACATTTGCTCAAAAAGATTTTACCACATCAAAATTTGAAACAGATATTAAAAGATTAGGTAAGCAAACATCTGATAATTTATTAGATATAAGAAGTAATATTGACGAAAGTACAAGAAGAACTAACTTAGCTTATAGTGGAGAGATAGAACGTAAAGAAGATAGAGCAGAAAAAAGAATTAAAGAACAAGCAACAGGAATGAGTGAAGACTTAACTTCACAATTTGGATTAAAAATGGGAGAAATAGTAGGTGGTTTTGAATCTGAAAAAGCAAGGTTAAAATCACAAAAAAGAAAACTTGAATATGAAAAGTCTCTTTATTCTGATATGAGTAGAAGTAGATTTTTAGGAATAGTTTAATATGTCTACAGCAATGCAATCCTTAGAAAGAATGCTCTTATCTCAAGAAAGAAGAGAGCAAACAAGAGTCCAAGAAAGTTTATCTATGATGCAAATGGCTCAATCATCAGCTGTTCAACAAAGACAATTAGCGATGCAAGAGCAGAAACAAAACATAGAAGTAATGGGAGCAAACATTGATTTACTACAAAAAGTAAATAAAACAATGAAAACAAAAAGTGCAAGTAATTTTTTACAAGCATCTCCATTAGGTTCTTTATACCTTGAATACAAAGATGAAGATGATGGATTACAATCAGCTGTTAATGATTTAACAAAAGGAAAAGGTCTTTTTGATGATGGTCTTGAACTTGACGTAGATATAGCAAGAGATTTAGTAGCAGCTACTTGGTCTGCATATGAACAAGAAAGTCCTGATGCGATAGTAAATTTAGCTTCTAGATTACATTATTTAAAAGATAAAGATACTTTTGAGAATGATTATGACAAAAAATTATATACATCATTTCAACAATTAGGTGTTTTAGGTGAGGGAGCAGATAATGAAGCAATGCTTAATCAATTTAAAACAATGAAAAAATCATTAGACAATGAAGTAAAATTAACAGAAGAGATGATTGAATTTGCTAAAGGTGATTACACTATAGATAGAGACTTTGATTTAATAAGTGAAGATTTAAAACAATTAAGCGTTGATATAGACCCAGATACAGACCCAGATACAGACCCTAAACCTAAAGTAGATACTGGGTTTGAATCTATTGTAGATATACAAACTGCTATAAAACATTCAAATAAAAATACTTCAAGTTTAGTAGAGCAAAAAAAAGAAGTGCTTGATTCAATAAAAACATTAGATAAAAATATTAACACATATAATACATTTGTAAAAGCTGGAGTAGAAATACCTAAAATTTTAAAAGATATATCATTAAAAGAAGATGATATGAAATCAGAATTAGATAGACAATTAAAAGAATTAAATAAAGAAATTGTTGAATCTAATAAAATTTCTAGAAAATTAAGAGAAGCATCTAGTCCAATAAGAGAAGATGTAGACATTTTTCCTAGTGATTTTATAGGATTTTAAAGAATGGCTGATAAATTAACTTTAGAATTACTTGAGACTTTAAAAAAACAATCTCAATTACAGGCACCTAGAACATCATTACCTCAACCTTCTACTCAAGGTAAATCATTATTTGAACAATTAAACCAAAGTTTATCTGAAGAAGCAGTAGACTCTGATAAAAAGTCAGGTGTACTTCATGGATTGGGAGCAGCTACTTGGAATGTATTAGATAGTGCATTATTTAGTTTACCTAGTATAGGGTATGAAGCTGCTACAGGAGAGAAGAATCCATATGATATAATGAATAATCAAACTGAAGGTATGGCAACCTTTGGTAAAGTAGTAGGTCAAGGTATAGGTTTCTTATTACCTATGAAATATATTGGATTAGGTTTAAGAGGTGGTGTATCTGCTATACATAAATTAGGTACTACAAAAGTTGTAGGAGAAGCAGCCGAAGCAGCTGCAAAGTTTGCTAGTAAAAGTGAGTTTGGTTTAGGAAAAGAATTAGTAGAGTCTTCAGTAAGGAAAGGATTAAAAGATAAATCATTAAAAGGACCGCAAGGAGCTCTTTCTAAATACGAAATAAGTATGGATGAAATAACTAAAGTAGAAGGAGAAGTAAGAGCTAGTGTATTTAATTCACTTAAAAAAGATTTTTCAGGAGTAGATGACCAATTATTATTAAAAATATCTGATGAAGCAACAGGAGCATTAAAAGGAAAAGGTATTCATATAAATAACTTAACAGATGTTATTGGAGCTTCATTAAATACAAAGTTAGGAACTGATACTTCTAATAAAATAACAAGATACTTTGCTAGAGCAGCTGACCAAGCAGTATTATTTAGTACATATAATTTAATGCAAGATGGTGTTTATTCTATTGCAACTGAAAAAGAATTTGACCCTGCTAAAGATGTAGGGGATGCGTTATTATTTTCTACACTTCTACCAGCAATTGATATGATTGGAGGTGGAGGTAGAGTTCCTGTTATGAGAACTGCTAATGCACTTAGAAAATCTTTAAAGAAAATTAAACAAAAAGATTATAATGAATTAACAGCTGACCAAGCAAATGGACTACTTAAAATATTAACAAGAGATAATTATTTAAAAGATAGTACAATAGGTCAAATAGCTGGTAAGTATAGTTTTAAAAGCATGGAAAAGAAAGATGCCGTCAAAGCTATAAAAGAAATAATGGATGAGGTAGACCCAAGCACTGTATGGAAAAGTTTTTATAAAGAAGCAAAAGAAGATGTTACTGCATCAATGGGTAGAATGATAGCAGGTGGTTTATACTTCGATATGAATACAATATTTGATACTAATTTAATATTAGCAATGGAAGGTGAAGAATTAGCTGCTCATTTTATAACTGGAGCATTTTTCTCTAGAATGAAACGACCATTGTTTGAAGAAAATTATAAAAATATTAATAGTGATTTTTCTGATAGAATAAAAGCACTTAATTATTTAGGTCTTGATGCAACAGCATTAGAGCATTATGGTCAAGCATTTAATGATGATATACAATTTTCAGCTGCTTATTCTGGAATAATAGATGACCCAGTTGTAAAAAGAATAGAACAAATATTTGAAACAAAAGACCATCGAAACCAATCTCAAACTAAAGAAGGTCAAGGAGTACCTAGAAAAGCAGGTAGTGTTCCTAACTCAAGAATATCTTTATATGCTCATGATTTATATAAAATAGTAGCATTACAAAAAAACTTAACAGACGCTAGAGTGGGAGATAACTTTATAAATATAGATAATCTTACTGCTGACCAAATACAAAATATTTCTAGACAATTAGAAAATATAGAAATAACTCAAGGACCTCTTAAAGGTAAGAAGTTATCTATAGAAAATTTTGAAACTTGGAAGAATGGTTTAATGGATGGTGCTTTAAGTAATGTTGGAGCATTGCATATACAAACATTAAAAGATATTGGAAAAAAATTAGGCATTCAACATGATGCAGACTATGTATTTGATATGGAAAAACCATTTAAAATGGCTGACATATTTACAGATAAAATGGTACAAACAGATAGTAATTATCATGAAATATCAGAGTTTTTAAAATTAAGAAAAACATTGGAAGACGCAGGTTTTGTTGAAACAATTACACAAACAACTGGTGAAATGTTAAAGATTGAAGATTTACAAAATGATGCAAATACAAAATCTGATATAAAAAATACAATAAAAGCAATGACAGACCAAATAAGATTAGAAAATTTTGGTGATAAATATCCAGAAAATATTATGCCAGATTCAAATGCTTTTATATATGCTTTGCAAAAACATAAATATAGTAAAAAAAGAGAAGCATTATTTAATATAGCGGAAGGTAATGTAGACAATTTATCAGATAGGCAAACAGATTTATATAGAGTATTAGTAGAACAATTTGGAAATAAAGTTCCTAAGATACAAGATGGAGATAGAATAGAACTTACAGCTGGAGAAATCTTACCAGATGATTTTGATAAATTAAAGACAGAAAATAAATTTGACGATATTGAATATCAAATAAATCTTATTGCTCAAGTATGGGGGCAAGGTAGTGGTAAAACTAAAGGAGAATTAAAGCCTGGAGATGGGAATAAACTTACTTTTGATAAAGCAGAAACTATTGTAAATGCTTTTAGAAAAGAAGGTTACGAAATGACTCAAGACCTTGTAAGAGAGCAACAAAGATGGCATTATTCTAGAATATTAAACTCTCCAAACATTACTCCTAATCATATATCTATATTAGAAAATATACAAGTAAGTGAGTTTGCTAGAATAGATACTAGAAATGGTAGAAAAATTTTAGTTATACCTGACGAATCTCAAATAACTTCATTTTTAAATAATCAAAGACTATCAGGATTAAGTAAAGAAGAAGCAGTAAAATATGTAGATAAATATAAAAAATCATTACAAGCATTGTCTACAATAACAGGAGATTATATAGATGTAGAATCTTCTATTAACTTAGAACAATCTAAAAATATTGTTTCGTCTATTGATAGTATGTATAGATTAACTACAGATTTTAATAAAGAAGTTTTTTCAGAGTATAAACAAACAATAGATAAATTAAATGAGCAAGGTGTACAAGCAGATAATATAACTAATCTAATTAATAAATTATATATTAATGATGAAGAAGTTGGTGTTGTTGGAGATAGAAAACAAATAACAGATGCAAAAGAAAGAGATGAAATAAACTTTGCACTTGATGAGATTATGAAAAACCCACCTGATGCATTAAGTCAGGAGTTTTTAGGAAAGTTATCAGATTTAAAAGATAACATTAATCAAGAGTTTGTTAATAATCAAGTCGCTGAATCTGTAGATAGTATAGCAAAAGAAATAGAACGTACTATTGAATCATTATCTAATGACAATAGAATGCAAACTATGGTTTTAGATAACTTCTTATATGATGCTAATATAAATCCAGATGATAGTATAGCACTTAAAAGAAGAACAGATAGAATGACTTCTAAGTTTGCAACGTACTTACGAAACAAACATGGACAAGATTTACAATTACAAGAAAATCCTACATTTAAAGAAGTAATAGCAGAGGCAAATAGAAAAGGTGATGCAAAGTATATATTAAAAAATTTATCTCAATATTTAGAAGTATTTAAAAAAGGATATAACGAAGAAAAGTATTTTGAAATACAAGCAGCTGAAGCACAAGCAATGTCTGATTACTCTACATTAAACATATCATCATCAGATGCTATATCTCCTACTACAATATCAATAAAGTACGAAAAATTTAACGAAGAATTAAAACAAGACAATTTAAAAGTATTAATTGAAAATGCTAACTTAGCATTAAGTGAATCTGGCATTAAAGGATTTAAAAAAGAATTTCAAAATATACGAGATGAGATAAGTAAAGCATTAGTACAAAAATATACATACATTGATGACGAAGGATTGCAACAGTTTAATCCAGAATCATACAACAAAGAATTAGAATCATTTAATAGAGAAGCATTACCTCAATTATTAAATAATATAATTGGTAGAGATTATGTTAAATCTGTTACTATATCTCAAGATTCAAATGGAGGAGCTTCTTTAGAACTTTCTAATAGACCTGTTGGTAAAGGAGTTTTATCAGAGTTTGCTAAAGAATTTAGAGATACACAAGACCCAGATAATAATATTGATATATTAATAATAGATAAAACTGCTACTTGGGATGGTAGAAAAACAGATATACTAGAAATACCTAATCTTGCAGATGTAATTGAAGGTAGCAAGATGTATGGTAGAGGGATGGAAGATGTTAATAATTTTATTAAAGGAACTGATGAAGCTGTACAAGATAAAGATATGCAACCTATGTCTGATTTTGTTTCTGTTATTGTTAGTCAAAACACTACACTAGCAATACCTACAAATCAAACTATTAATGGTCAATTAACTAAGAAGTTTAAATCTTGGTATGATTCTAAACTAGCATCACTAGATTCTAAAAGTAAAGAATATAAACATTATCAAAAAATATATGGAGAGTTTGTAAAGAATACAGAATCAGCAGTTTCTAAATCAGATGCAAGACAAATGTTAAGAGCAATGTACTTTGATAAAATATCTTCAAGTATGTTTAATGATATAGTAAAGAACGCTGATAATTCATTTAAAAGAAATGATTTAGCATCTGGGTTTTTTAAATATGTTAGTCTGGGAGAAGCTACAGGAGCAAAAGTACAGGCAAATAAAAATTTATTAGAAGTATTAAAAGGTGAAGACTTTTTATCTGATGACCAAAATAAATATATAGATGAATATTTAAATGATGAAGGATTAAACATTGTTACTATAGCAGATGAAACTGCAGTAAAGTCTAATCCACTTACTGCTGGTAATATATATAAAGAAATATTAAAGAAAAGTGGATATAGTAAAGAATTAATAAAAGAAAATATTGATGAAGTGGGAGACGATAAATTATTTAAAAGTATTATTAGTTCTTCTATGAATGCACAATCATACTTATCTCATAAAGCTGCTAGTTTATTATATCTACATAAGGGTAGAGACGCTACTGCTAGTGAAAATAAACATGGTACAGCAGGTGTAAAACCAACTGTTCACTTTAATGAGAATATGAATAGTGTATTAATGAAAACAAACTTTGTATATGATTCTAAAATTGCAGACTTAATGGAAGCAAAAGGCGTAGATATACTAACTACTGAATCAGCTGCTAAAGCATTTTATAAAGATAAAATATCTCTTAGTGCAAATGATATGAAAGCAATTGATAAAGTAAATGATATTAATATTAGTTCTTCTGTTTTAAATAAAATAACAGATGCAAACAAAGACCAATATTCTGCAAAAATAAAATTAGAAAATATATTTTTAGGTAAAGTAGAAGATAGAAAAAGAATTGCTAATGTTACTTATGCAATATCGGACTTTTTAGATTCAGATGGATATAAATCTTTTAGAGATGAATTTGTAGATTATGATAATAAATTAGATGCATACTTTAAAATGATTGGAGAACTATCTAGAGAAGGTGGTAATAGACAAGCTGCTACTCAATTCTTATTTAGAAAATTAAGAGAAGATAATTTAATGTTTGAAGATTCAGCAAATGGAGCAGTTGAGACTTTAATGTCATATGGCATAGACCCTAACTCTGTATTTGTTAGGTCAAATATAAGAAGAACTGCTACTCAAGCATTAATTAATGGTATTAGAAGTCCTAAAACAAAAGGAGCATCCTACTCTGTATTAATACCTTATTTAGAAGGCTCTGTTCCTTTATTTCAAAATGTTGGTAATTCTGGAGATAGAGTACAAGTAGGTATTGGTGGTAAAAAATTATCTTATGAAGATAGGTCTACACAAATGACTGATGTAAATAAGATACAATACATATTAGAAGTAGATAAAAAAGGTAAAAAGAGAGATATACAAGTAAGTAGAATAGCAGGAAAGTTTGTAGTACAAGACCCATATAACGAACTAAGTGCTAAAGATATATCTAAAGAAATAAAAGATATAGAACGTATTGAAAATGAAGTTGATAATAATAGAACTATGGGAACATTGTTTGATAAATACAATGAATTAAATAAAACATCAGATACTAAATACTATTTAGAAAATCTTTCTTTAAGAATGCCTAATCTTGGTGGCGATGTTGCTATACAAAAAGTAGAAGGATTCTACAATAAAGAACAAGGTAATGTTGTTGGTATAAATGTTTATGACATAGCACAAACACACCAAGCAGACTTTGATGTAGACATGGCATTTAACTATCATCTTAAATCTTCAAAGTTTTCAAACTCTATATGGAAAGATTTAGGTTCTTCTGTAGATGCATATATATTCCCAACTGATTTATCTTCTATGGATATATTTGGTTTTGGTAAAACATCAGATGGTGAAGTAACAAAAGCAGGATTAGGAACAGGATACGATGATAATCTTTCTAATCATATGCAGTTATTTCAAAAATCTAAAAAGAACTTTGGAGTAGTTAAAAAATTATCTACTGAATTATCTTTCTTTTTAAGGAGTCCTGATTTAATTAACTTATCAGGATTAGAAGTAACTTCTATATCTAAATCAAATAAAAAAGAATACAGAGCATTTTTACAAGGATATAAAAATACATTACAATCTATTATTGATGCAGCTAAGAAGCCTAATTGGGCAAGTAAAGCAGACCAACAACAGATATTAGATTATATATTATTTGGAGATAAACCAACAGATTATAATCTTGATAATGAACTTAGTAACTATGGACAAGATGGATTTAATGGATTCTTTCAAATTAAAGGCGAAGGTCCTAGTAGAGAAATAAAGAAAGATTTAATAAAAGAAATAATAAGAGTTAAATCTAAATCACAAAGAATACTTACAGATGTTTTTGATTCTTCAGGTAGAAGAGCTCCTGAACCAAATGAAATAGGTATGGTTAGGTCTGAGTTAAATTCTTTTTATAATAATCCAAGCAAGTTTTTATATGACAGATTATCCTTTAGATATAGACAACAAGAATCTAAAAAATCTGCATTAAATGATATGTTCTTTAATGATATATTAAATACTGTTGATGATTATAAAAAAGTATTAAAAGGTGGATTGCAACCTAAAAATATATTAATAGATATTGATAGAGCAAATATTCAACAAATAAAAGATTCTACAATATCAGGATTTTTAATTGATAAAATGTCTCAAGATAAATTAACTATTGAATCTTATTCTGATAAATCAACTAGTGATGGAAGAATAGCTAGAATAGGTGTAGAAGGTATAATGGATAGATTAAATGCATTTAGAAGTTTGTCTCCAGAAGTAGATTATAGTGAATTAATAAAACAACTTGATGATAATGATGGTATTATATCAGACCACCCTTTAAAAAGATATTTAAATAAATATAATGATGGTAGTATTAATGAAAAGGAAGTAAAAAGTTATTCATTAATGCATTCTGCTTTACAAAAACAAAGAGCATCATTACAAAGATTTATTAGAAATGCTGGTAAGAATCAAACTGAATCTATATTAAGAGCAAAAGATAAATTAAAAAATACACATGAGTTTTTAGATTATTTAAATGAAAAAGAAAATGAAATAATAGAAAAAAGTGTGGGTAAGACAAAAGGTTTTTATCAAACTAGAACTAAGAATATAAAGTTTGGAAGTAAGGGTAGAATATATAATAATAAAAATGCACCTGCTTATGTGTACCAAAAAATAACAAATAAAGAAGGTAAGATATTTTTTAAAGAATCTGGATGGATTGCTCCTAAAAAAAGTTATGTGTTTAGTGGTGGTGAATATTATATTATTGATAATCCTATACGATATGCTGATACAAATAAGAAAGAATATATTGATGCTATATCTATGTTAATGCAAACTGGAGATATACAAGTAAGACATTTAGGAATAGACCCTGATAGAGAAGAAAGTTTTATATTAGAATTTAATAAATTAAATAGAATGATGAGTGGGCTTGTTCAAGAAACATATACACAAAGTAAAGACTCTCCTTATTCTAAAGAAAATTGGGATATAGCTAGAAAAACAGAAGATGCATTAGTATCTAAATTTATTGAAGATTTTTCAGATGGAAAACAATTAGACATTAACCAAAAAGAAAGTGCTTTTAACAATTTAATTAGATATATGTTAAAGCCTCAATTAAATTTTGGTGAAATAGGATATGCAAAAAATACTAATGTTAAAATGCCAGGCTTAAAGTTAAATAAGAGATTAGGTTCTGCTGTATTTAGATATTTAAAAGATAAAAAACATGATGATTTATTAGAAGATATAGTTAGAAACTACGGAGCAGAATTTAGAAGAAGATATGATGATGTTCATAGTGAGCAAGAATCTAGGTTGTATAGAAGTGATTTATATGCTATGGATGATGGATTCTACAGAACATATAGCGACCCTACATTAGAGTATGCTGTAACAAATAGATTACTATATGATAGCCCAGCTTTGTCAGCGCATTTTAGACATGATATTGGTAGATTAGGTAATACATCAAAGAACTTTTATGATAGTGAAGGTAACTATAGTGTATTATTTAAATATGGTAATTATAAAGATATAGATGTAAAAACAAGACTTGCTTTTGAAGATAAGGATAGAATCATAGGTAAGGATGAAACAGAAAGATTATTGGAGTGTTATAGATAATGTCTCAAATAGCAAATTGCGCAGTAATAGAACCACCAGAACAATTTACTAAAAGAAATTTAGATTTACTTAGAAGTTTATTTAATGGTGAATCAGTAAATATAGAAGGAACAAAATATAATCTTGGTGATACTTTAAAAAGAAATTATGGAGATATAGATTCTGAAATTGGTAGAAAGATGTTTGATATTATTGTCGATAGAGGTACTGGTAAGCCTGCTAATGATTCTTTTACTGGGTTTACTGAAGCAGATTTTAGAAGAGTAAAGAATGAATTAATTAGAGAATCTAGAAATTTAAAAAATCCAAAACTTAGTATACTTGAAAAAAATCTATTTGTTAGAAGAGGGGTAATGAATAAATATGCTATTACAAAGTATATTAATAGAGAGATAAATAACGCTGCTAATTATGAAAGAACTCAATTCTCTACGTATTTAAAAGCAAATCAAGAAATAATGAAATTATTAAAAGCTGATGCTATAATGAATAGAGGTGATTCTAAGTTTAGATTAGGTATAAAATCTGTTAGAGATTTAGATAAGTTAGAAAATGATTTAACAATAGCTGCTAGCAATCCAAAAAGTCCAGAACAATCAGCGGAAGTAATGAGAATTTCAAATGAAATGGCAGAAATATTTAAGTCTGATGGAGGAATGCCACTACAAGAACTTCGTATGTTTTTAGAAGGTGATTTAAAAAAAGAAGGTAACTCATATTTTAAATATGAAAACGATGGTACAAAAACTAAAATATCTAATGAAGTAATTCAAGCAGGTATATTATCAAGAGGGTTGTTAAATGATATGGGAACTGTTCTTATTAATGGGTTAAAACAACACAGAAAGGTAGTAAGACAATCATATTTAAATACTAATGATGAGTTAGCAATGTTACTTCCTAATGGAGAAAAGGTAAAAAGATATGAAAAACTTATTGATGACCAAATAAAAGCAGTAAAAGAAGGCATTAAAGATGGAAATTACTTTCCTCATTATTTAATTGAATCATTTCTTACTATAGAAAAAGTAATGGATAGAGCAGAAAAAGATAATTATAAAAATATTGATACAGATTTAAATGATTTATCTAAAGTATTTACAGAGATGTCTAAAGAAATAGGTACTCCTAAAAGTGCATTATTTAGAGGTGATATTGCTTATGAGAATTATCAAAAGAATCCTATAGCGGTATTAAGAAAGTATTCATTAGATGCTATTGCATTTAATAAAACTAATTATTTAAAGAATTTAATGTTTGAAGGACTTAGAAACTTACCTAAAGATTCAGATGTAGCAGAAGGATTAGGTAATTACATACTAGATACATATACTATTGCTGAAAAAGGTTATCAAGATAGACCATCGTGGGTTAATAAAACTGTTAGAACATTAACAGGAGTTCAGTTTCTTAGTAAGTTAGGTTTTGGTATTGGTACTGCTGCTAGAAATACAATGTCTGGAATGTATTATTTACAAGGTGTAGGTAATAGAGCCTTTGTAAAATATTTAAGAGAATATGATTTAGCAAAAGACCAAAAGATATATGGTCAAGAAGGTAAAGAACAATCACTTGCAGACATAATTACTGCAGTAGAAAAAGAACAAGGTTTTAAATTTGAGGATGTAGCATCTCCTTTATTTACAGAAGGATTAGTTCAAACAGAAGGTGTTAAACAAAAAGATATAGAAATAAAAATGGATGCTGATGGAAACTATAAACTTCAGTATAAAGATGGAAAAAATTGGAGAGCATTTGATAGTGCAATGACAGCCGCAGCTGGTAAAGGAGCTATCTTTCAAAGAGTAACAGAGAACTTTTTAAGAAAACATATGTTTAGATATAGTTTTATTTCAAAGTTTAAAGAAATGAAAGAAGGTGGATTAGGTAATCAAGCAGCTATTCAAAGAGCAAAGAATCATGGATTGGACATGGTAAATAAATATGCATTTGAATATTCTCCGTCACAAAAGGCCCCATTAGTTGGTGGTACTAAAAGTGGATTAGGTGCAGTTGGTCAAGTTGCTTTTCAGTTTATGCATTATCCTATGTCTTTTTTACAATTACAATCTGAAGTATTAAGAAAGTCTAAAGATGCTGTTATTGCTAGACAATGGGATTCTCCTGACCTTCATGTTCCACTTAGATTCGCAGGTCTTTATTTAATGACAGAATTTTTAAGTGGTATTTTAAATTTAGATTTACAAAGATTAATGGAGAATGATACAGTCGAAAGAATAAAAACATTTAAAGAAGGAATGGAAGGTAAGGATGTAAAAGGTAGAGGATTTTTAGGTCCTACAGTTGGTGAATTATTTTACTATGCAACTTTAAATGATGTAATTAAAACTCCAGACAATATGCTTGCTGAAATGATTGTTGGATATAATGATGCATACGGAATGACTGACGAACAAAAAAGAGCAAGACTTCTTTCATCGTTAAATGTTCAGGCATCTAAATTTATTACAAAAGATTATCCAGCTTTAAGAAATGGCAATGGATGGGATTTAATGATGCATGAGTTTGGATTGTATCCTAATTCAAGAACTAGAGAGTTGCGAAAGAAAGAACCTTTTAAAACTATAATGCCACCAGTTCCTAAAAAGAAAAAATCTAAATCAAAAAAAGAATCAAAGAAAAATAGTGATGTTGAGTTATCAAAACTTTACAGAGCAATGGGGATATAAATATAAGGAGAATCCCCACTGCCCTTTTAATTACTTTGCTAAATAAATTCCAATCGTATAAGTATTAAACAATATAAATTTTATTTCTGTATGTGAAATATCATAATGTTTTTCAAAACAAAATGAAAATGGAAAAATACTTAATTTAAATACATAAGTATCCAATTCTTCATCGTTAAATCTATTTGATATAATACCAATAATATTATCTCCTAGTATCATTAATTATCTCTCTTTCTTAAATTAGTTAATGTATCTATTTTTTGTTTTAAACTCATGTTATCTATTGCACTTTGTATAACTCCAAACATTCCTATAAGAACAGCATCAGCAGTATGTAATGTTACTCTTTTATTTAG
>Ga0209232_1000854_pt1 | contig 17605 bp, 20 predicted proteins | sample ETNvirenome_2_60_FD_184066 | JGI IMG/M metagenome (GOLD analysis project Ga0209232, IMG submission 184066) | Marine viral communities from the Pacific Ocean - ETNP_2_60 (SPAdes) (version 2) | ecosystem: Environmental > Aquatic > Marine > Oceanic | place: Pacific Ocean | collected 2013-06-22
TTTCTTCTTTGTATCAGGATCGGCTTCTCGCTCAGGTTTCTTACCTCCCGGTTTACCAAGAGAGATAACAACAACCATGCCGTGTTTCTTTCCGCCTAACTTCTTTTCTTTCATGGTATCATCCACCCATCACTTTTTCGTGGTTTCCCACTTAACCAACTATCAAATCCGGGAAGATAGTCGTCTAACATCATTATTGACCCCTTGAATTCTTTAGTTCCCCAGTTAGCGAGAGCAAGAGCCATTGCTAAGTCGTCGTGAGTACCCACACTTTCAAGTCTTCCATTCTTTTGCATACCAAAGCGATTCAATTCTTCTTCTAATTTATGGGTAAAAGCCTTGCTTCTTTCGTCTCCGTATGGTGTTTTTATTTGTCCTTGCTCAAAAGCGAGAAGCAAAGACATGAATAAACTCTCTTTACGTGTGCGTGTAGTCATGAACGTGCGTATAGGAATATCATCTCTAATCTCTTGTAACTCCATAGCAAACATTCGCTGGAAGTTGTTACCCTCAAGTTCGATAAGGTCAGGTTGGAACTTGTTATTGAGAATGATAATCTGACGTTTTTGTGCCATAGAAGACATACCTCTCTCATGCACAACACTTACGATTTGTTTCTCATTCTCTCCCGGTGGCATACGTAATGTGACCATCGCTGTAAAGTCAGCATTTTTATCTGATGCTATCGCTGTATCCCAACCGATGAAATGTTGCCCAAAGATTCCAATTTCTTCTCCGTCTTCATTGAATTCATTTTCTGCTCGTTCCAACAAAACAAGATTAGGGTCACGGGCTTTTTCAAGAATATCCGAAGGGAACATACTCGCTACGTCGTGAATTGGTTCACACAAATATTCACGAGTAAACTGTATCGCTGGCATGGCTCTTCTTCTTTCTTCTAACGCTTCTAAATCCCAACGCTCAGGCCAAAGAGCAACACCCTCGGCGTTAATCGCGGGATATGTTTCGACCACAAACGCATCTTTCTGTTCCAATTCTGCATACAAATCGTTGTACGAGAAAGGTGTGCCGACCATCATTAGACGAGCAGTATGGTGGAGAACAGGGAGCAGTACACCATAGAACCAGTCAGCAGCACGCTGTAACTCTCCACCAGTTGTACCCCACAAAATATCATCACATACAACTACGTCAGGATGGAAACCACGAGTTGCTCCACCAACCGACTTAGCCATGATACGACTTCCGTTAGTAAACTCGAAGTAAGATTTCGCCCATGGTTTTCCTGTCGGACGTAACTGCCGTAAACAAGGAGTTGTATCTATACAATTACGAATAAAACGCATGTGTTCTAGTGTCTGTTCAAGAGAGTGAGAAAACACCATAATGTGAGTACCGGGTTTGAATGCACCTATCCATAAGGCGTATGCCATGAACAGTGTGGATTTACCATGGTCACGAGATGCCTTTACACAATAATAACGATTGTTCGTTAGACCATCATCCCATAGTTGATGATGATGAGAATAATGGAATCCCAAAATTGACTCAAAAAAGAAACGGAACGATCTAGAAGCCATCTTACCATCCATCTCGATGATAAGTTGCTTGGTCTGTTCATTATCATCGGACACCAACGAAAGACCTCCTGTTGCCTTTATTCATTCTATTATAACTATCGTATATTTTATCAAAATCATCTCGGACAGTATTCATTTTACCGTATTCATCGAGTGTTGATTGAAACTCTTCTTGGTTTTCCTCATCAATAGAAGATTGGTGCGTCATACTATCTCTATCACTATTCATTTCACCAAGTTCAGTCCCAGTCATACTTGCATATGTTTCCTCTGAAAGAGGTGTAGGAGGTGCTCCGGGTAGTTGTGTTTGAACAGTTGGCCCTGCTACGGTAGGTTTAGCGATCTCGGGGGCTGTAAAACTGGCCTGTGAATCAGCAGGTGTAAACTGACTTTCACCTTCCTGATAAGTAAACGGTGTCTCACCCGCCGAATGGAGGTCAGAAGAGGAAATTCCGACGGGTGGACTTGGACTTGTAGGTTGACTTATGTTAGGAGTGAAGCGTGCTGCCCCTCTCATGCCTAATCCTTGTAACGCAGGATTTGCATAACGATATGTGGAATAACCTTGAGCACCTGCGCCGCCTAATGCAGATATTAAATCAGTTCCTGATTCATTTGCTCTTTGAAGTGCCATCAAACCAGTAAGACCAGCAAGCGCACCAGCCCCTATCTTACCAGCAGTCGCACCACGACCAACACGTTGCATGGCTGTGTCAAATGCTTCCTGAGTATCACCAGTTCTACCAGCAACACCTCTTGCTAATCTTTCTTGTAAAGACATACCTGCTTGCCTTTTTTGTTGAGCAGTGTCAAACTTTGCCCTTTCTCTTTCTTGTTTTTGATTGAACCTATCAAACCTTCTTTGTGCAAAACCCGTACGTTCTGCTCCCGCAGGTATTTGACTTATTTTATTAGGGTCATGACCTAACCGCCTAATTTCTGCTCTAGCAGTTTCATCTACATCTTTGCTCTTCGGGTCTAAATCTGAAAAGAACACGTTAGAAGGTTGAAAATCTCCTTCAGGGCTAAATGAACCGTACGGATTTGGTGCTGATTGAAAAGTTGGTGCTTGATATTGAACTGGCCCCTGTGCTCTTAATTGAAGTCCAGTTATTGGGTCTACTTGTTTAGGGAACGGGACAAGCGCAAGTGGATTAAAATTACCCAAAGGATTTTGTGTTCCTGATGCAAACGAAGCAGCAGCAGGTGTTACTTCTGCCTGTTTCAACACGAGTATAGGCTTCATTAGATTCCCCCCATACTTACTTTGACCACTTTAACAATATCAAGAGGTACATCGAGTTGCTTGGAAACTCTACCCCAATCTCCAGTGCTGTGAGCAATGGTTCTAACGTCAAGAGATGTTAGACCCATTTTCTTTGCAATGAGATTTACACCACTTTCATCATTGATGTGTATACTTCTTACTGGTATATGTTTGATTATTGATGCATCCATACGAGCCTCGTCCTTTTGCATTTCTTCCATTGCTTTCATCAAACGATCGCCAATTGGTAATGACTCATCTAAACTACGAAGATACTGAGAAAGCAGTTGCTGTCGTGGGTCTCCAAACGTCTGTTGGAATTGCCGTTCCTGTGGTGTAAGAGTAGGACCAGTGCCAGCAGGAATGGGAACGCCCATTCGTCCCATGACCTCGCGTAACTCAGGAGTTCCAAGTCTCCCTATTTGCGCTCTTTCTTGCATTAAACCTTCACTTTGAGGTGTAAACGGTCGTTGCACAGCAACTTGACCTTGACGTGGAGTCTGTGTTTGAATAGCAGGTGACTCAGGTGGTTGTACAGCAGGAGCACCCTCTTCACGAATAGGCTCTCCACTTCCCTTCATTCTTGTTGGGAGCATATGTTCATCAGTATGATGGAACATGTGAGAAGGAAGTTCATGAACTGGTGTTTCTGAATATCCAGCGACGTTTCGTGAATACAAAGGTTGAGTGGGAATATCTTCGGGTAATGATCGTTGAACCTGATGACCAAAGGCAGCAGCCAACATATCAGCAACACCTTGTAAACCAACACGTCGATGATCTAAATTCTCATCATCTGTATCAGGATTAAGACGAAAATCTGCTGGATTTTCAGGCGTGGTGTTACGGAGAATAGAAACACCATCTTCATCAACACCAGCAATTGCTAACTTAGTCATCAATTTAGCCGCATTATCATGAGAGTGTTCATGTAATGTAGTACCATTAGGTAATTTGATATGGTCACCACGAGTTATATGTTGCTTCATCTGTGCATAGTCTAACCCCTCAGTATCTTCAATTTTGTCCATCATAAATTGATACAAAAGATTTCCAGCAGTATTATTTGCATTAATTCTTCCAAACATAAAGGTAAACGCAGGTGATTTTGATAATTCATTTAACATTGCATTTAATTCGGTATCATCTCCAGCGTTAAGCCCAACGCCCTTTGCTTTTTTCATTACGTCTCTTAAATTTCTAAAAACATAATTACCCGGAGCAGTTCCGTTTTGTGCTTCTTGAGTAGCGTTAAGATTAATTGGAACTTGGATATCAGGAACTTTTTCAGGGTCCATATTATCAAATGCATATTTAAGATGTTCGTTAGCCAAACGAATTGCGGTTCTTGGTGGTGCTCCCTTTCCCGCTTTTTTCAGAAAAAAGGCTCTAGGTAAGTGATGAAGCATTTCCCAAGAGTAAACATCTCTTATTGATGGCTCTAACTGAGCACCTTCGGGAAAAGAGTCTTCATGTGCTCTCGCTGTCGTACTACCCGGACCAACCCCTTGACCGAATCTCTTTCCCTTAAAACGATAAGCAGATGGATGAAGGTCACGAGGGGTAATGTAAGGATATTTTATCCAGTTTGGTGCGTTTGTCGAAAGATATCCTTTTAATTTTAGAGCGTCTGCTAAAACTTCATCCAACTCTTTGTGAAAATGATTTGCATACGACTCAACATGAAGACCAGCAGGGCTATTCTCAAAACCCCTGTTTGTAAATAGAGTTATTTGCCTTCCATCTTTGGTTTTTGTCTGGTTTGGGTAATTTGCATCATAAGGAGCAGCAACTAATTTTCTCCATTCTGTACTATTTACATCCGGTAGTCGATGTCTAGGATCGAGATCTTCGCGAGCATTAAATTTGTCAATTGCTTGTTGCACACGCGCCATTGCTCCTGTTTTAGGGTGTAAAGGGTCAACACCTAATTTTTCCATAAGTTCTCCTACACCTTTGATAATTCCATCCATTCCGTGATGATGTAGGTACTCTTTACCATCAAATTGATGAGCAAATTCAGCATGTCCGTATTTTCCTTTTCTTGCGGTCATGTTGAGTAATTCACCAACACCATTGTGTCCCTCACCCTCTGATTTTGAGTGAGGTTTTGCTGAACCCATGTGTGCGAATGCAGGTGCGTCAGGCACATTTGGGTCGGCATTAATTGCTTCGGGAGGCGGAGCGCGAAGAAGATGTCCTGAACTTTCACCCGGTAAATGTGCGTAAACTCCGTCACCCTTTCTTATGATGCCATGTCCTTTTCTTAAGATAAATTGAGGACGTGGGCGAACGTAAGGAAAAGCGATTATCATGACTTATTGCTCCCACGAGCATTGATGACTTGCGCTGGGTCAGCCCCATACATTTTAGCCTCTGCTTCCTCGTTTTCTGTTCCTCCCTGTGGAGCGCTCGTTTGAGCATGAGAATTGGATGGATGATTGGGAAGATTAGAGGCAGCGCCCGAAGTATCAGGGGTTCCCATTCCCTTTCGCTTTCTATCTTTATCACGAGTTTCACGAAGTGCTTCACGTAATTCACGCACTAGAATACGGAGATATCCAGCATCACTTGCAGATTTTAGAACATCTGATTGAGTCACTTCATCCTCACTCATTGTCACCATGCCCGGCATCTTAGGTTTGCGAAGACGAGGCATTTTCATTTTAGGCGGCACTATGCTTGGAGCACGAACTGGATGAAGACGAGGTCGAGGTACACGGGGCATACCAGATTTAGCACGCCTTGATGGGCGACCAAAACGGCGATGTTCAGCATAAGGAGTGCGAACATTTCCAACACGCTTTTGAGCCTCTTGGGTTGCCATGTAATCACGATATTGTTGAGGATCTTTAGACATTGGTTGCTTGGATGCAACACCACGGTGAGACATCTCAACAGCAAGATCTGCTAAGTTTAATCCAGTGTGTCTCCCAACGGGGAGATTTCGACTAATGATTTTAGCACGAGCAGGAGTTGCTGGCCTACCACCGAATCCACCCCTTGGTCGCTCAAATGCACCTGTAGATGGTCGGAACTTTGCACCTTCTTCCTTCTTTCTTTTTCTTTCTTCTTTCTTGGACTTCAACAACTCAGACCAAGCATGGTCCATCGGCTCGCTTGCATTTTTCTGTTGAAAATCATGCTGAAAACCTGTAGCACCCCCAGCAACAGTCGCTGGGTGTTTACCGAGTTGAATACCTGCATCATCTACTTGACTCATCATGTCTTCAATACTTTCAGGAGTTTGAGATGGTGTGTATTGTGCGGGACTTTCTAAATCGAAAAAAGGTAAATATGTTGGATTAGTTATGTCTTGGTAATAATTATTTATTCGCTGAACATAATCATCCACTAAATGTTGAGGTGCTGTTTCTTTCAAATGGTCATATTTTTCCCTCGCACCAAGAATATCAAACATTCCACCGGGTACAGCCTCAGTAACATCTCCGGCTCGCTCTGCATGATATTCCCTAATAGGTATACCAAAAGTGTTTACATCTGAGGGTTGAACATTTCCATAGTCAAAAGATAAACTTTGAAATTGCGGTTCATAAAATTCAGCAATTTCTTTTTCGCTGGCTGAATCAAGAAACGGAACGCTACCATGAGATTCCATACCTCTCAACTGTAATTCACGATCGGCAAATGCAGCGATTCTTTCATTAGGATGTTGTAATAAACGGATTAAATCAGTTTGACCTAACTCATGAAGTTGTGTGTCATCAGGGAGACGCTCCTGTTGTTTCAACAACTCAGACCAAGCATCTAACATCGGTTCACTCATTGCAATCATTTGACCAGCAGCAGCCCCCGGACCTTTTGCTTGTGTAGCAAGACTGGTTAGGAACCCACCAGCACCAGATGGTATTGTTTGCTTGGATGGGTTATCTACAGAGCCACGAGGTTTGTATTCAGAATCTTCCACGGGTGATTCTTCTTCGTCCATTTCATCTTGTCCAGAACGAAGATGATGGCTACGAACTTTAATGTGCCTTATTTTTCGCTCTTCTTTGTCTTCTTTTTCTTTCTTTGCCTGACGTTTATCAGCGCGATTATCAAGGTCACGAGGATCTTCATAACCAGTACGTGTACCCTCTTCTTCGTGATTTTCACGGAACATATGAGAGGATTCTGAACGAGGGTTATACATGCGAGTGTCAGACCCGCGACCCATCATTCCCTCAGTCATGTCTCACACCCGGCATTTACAAGCGAGTCCGCGTAAGCGTATAGGGATTGGGATACATCAGCATACAACTGACGAACTTTAGAGTCAAGTGGGAAAGCACTACTCATTTTAACAAAAGTGTCGTTCAAATGATGGAGGGCTGACTTTAACGATGCCCTTGCTGGAAGAACATCTTCGGGTTCATCTGACTCAAGAAGAGTTTGAAATGATTGGCATAAAATACTAAACATACCTATGGGAGCAATATCCATTTCACCATAATAACTGAAACTATCTGTTAAACACCTAGCGTAGTCGAGAACAGTTGGTATTTGTTTTTCTAAAAGAAGACCATAATCTCGTGAAATTATAATACCATAACCGGGATGAGATTTACACAGAAGATGAGGTACAGGGACGGATTTCACTCAATGTCACCGACCTGTTCAATCAACTTTTCACGAACCCGCATCCAAGTCTCAGGACTTTCTTTGCTAAGTTCAACTTTTAGAATATTAATCGTATTATGGGTTTGGCCGTTTTCAGAAGTAGCACCCCACTCACCTTGAAACTTGAGAAGATCTTTGATTGACTCTCTTACTTCCTTGTGCAAGGACACCGCATCTCTGATGAATCCATCTTCATGGACACTACCCTCATTGAGCAGTTCAGACAACTTATGATTGAGGTGTTCGACATTTCCCCTAAGTACATCAATCTCACTTCCAACGACCAAGGCTACCTCTGTAGCAGCACTGCGTTGCACTAACGGTTGAAAATGGTGTCGCATATGGTGGTAAACAGAAGACTCTGCTATGCCCAATTCTTCGGCAATAGCATCTGATTGAGAGCCATCATGGAAAAAACGAGATTCATACTCAGCACGATCGGGACTAGAACAAACTTTACACTCAGGATTAGCAGCCATGTGATATTCACCCATGTGATTACGAAAATGACGATCGCTTGTATTCGGTCTCCAACCCATGTCTTTGTCTAATTCCCTCGTGGATATTTCTCCATTCAGTAAGCCTTTTTCGAGTTCATCTCGACTAGGGTGTTGACAAAAAGCACAAGAGCGTTTTGAGACACGCTCCGCTCCACCCATGTAGTTCTTAAAGCAGCATCAAACATAATCCTTTTCAAGACTATAGATATGCAAACTCATGCCTCGACGTTTGCAACGCATACCGCGTGAGATTGTAAAGGCGACCTCAGATGTTGTAAAAAAGAAGCGTGTAACAAAGAAAGAATATGCTACACGTCTATCGATTTGTGATGAGTGTCCCTATCTAATAAAACGAATTAAGATGTGTAGAGCATGTGGATGCTCCATGACTATTAAAGCAGCATTACCTAGTATGGATTGTCCAAAAGGAAAATGGTTAGCGAGTGAGTCTTGAATAAAGAGTGCTTAACATCAGACTTGCACCCATAACACCAATCAAGGCAAGACTAACATCAGTAGAAGAAAGATCTTGACCTTTGAATAAAAGAAGAGCCATGAATGTAACAATCATACTAATGAATTGAACCATTATCATATCAGCAATTACTGATCGTGGTGGTGAAAATACATCAATACTAGAGGCGGTAAGTCCCCTCATAGGAATTTCAAACGCATCTCTTGGTGTAGGCATCATTTCAATCACTGTTTTGGTAATCCCATAAAGGAGCGTGCGACACTTCCAATGCCTCCACCTACCTTTTCCATCATCCCTTCATCAGCAAGTGCGGCTTGAAGCGCACCTCCCATCATGGATTGTTGAGACATTGCTATAATTTGCTGACGTTGCATTTCAGCCTGTTGCACTGTTTGTGTACTTACAGCCATCATATTGTTTAACAACACTGTAACATTCTCCGCGCTCAATGTCTTAAGATTTTCAGGAAGAGAAGATGTGTCTAATTTCATTCCACCTTCATCTTCATCAATTGCGAATGTCGCCTCTTTCAAAATAGTAAGTAAAGTAAGACTTGTTGTTGCTGCGATAATTTCAACCAAGGTGTTTAACCCACCATCTTTTATGAAGCGATGAATAGGGTTTTGTGAGTTCAAAAGTGCATTTAATATTTCCATTTCACTTGGAGGCGCAACAGGTTGTTGCATGAATTGTTGTTGCTGCGGTGTGACACCCATACCAGCCATCATTCCACCCATCATAGGATTTTGTTGCATTTGTTGAGTAAAACCAAGTGACTGCTGGGCAGCAACAGGCGCTCCAGTTGCTGAAAGATTAAGTGTACCCGAAGGCTGAGGTTGTTGACCGAAGTTGAACATCTACTCACCTCCAAGAGACTGTGACGCATCAATGTTCTGTTGAGTGATTAAATCTTGAAATGCTTGAGTTGGTGTGTTTAGAGCCTGTAATTCTTGTTGGAAAATGCGTAAATCAAACACAATCATCGTTACATCATTTACATCAGTCACCGGATTTTTATAGTGAAGAATACTAATACCCTTTGTTTTTCCTGAATCACGCTCAAGTTCAGCAAAGAATGGTTCGTACTTTTGAAGCATGGCTGGAGTAGGATCTTTCTTCTTATTACTCTGTACTGGGACTGTTACAATAGAAACTCCGCGTTTTACCTTATCGCGAAGACGATTTGGATTCATTTCATTTTGCTTATCTTCCTCAGCCTCCCACTTCTTCAACAAATGATAGAGATGAAGATGTTCAGGACAATATGTGCCTCGCATCTTACGACCGCTTGTTACCTTGTCACGAGCGATGAATGCTTCGGGTTCACCAGTTACAGGATTTTGCCAATACATTTCCCATAGGCTACGTCCTGTATCTTCATCACAAATTCTCATGTAGAGATTATCGTGTTTAATGAGTTCTGCTACATTACAACCATCTACAACACAAACACCAGTGTCTTTATCGTAACGATATTTATTTCCAAACCATCTCATGGGATTGAATATTGAACGCTTTGCTGGTTGAAGAAGTTTGTACGCCTGTTTAATGTCTCGACGCCTTGCCTTTCTAGGGTCAGGATGAGTACTTGGGAAGAAGTTGACTTTTGGAACTTCAATGTTTTGAGTTTGTGCTACTTGTTGCATAGCCTGTTGTGCGCTTACCATCTCAGTAAGAGCGGCTTGGGTAATTTGCTCATTACCTTGAGTGGCTAACATAGCAAGATGTGCTTCGTTTACACTTGCAAGTGATATCTGATCGTTCTGTCTCATCATCATTTACATCACTCCTTCTTCGGTGTTACAATCAATTGCATTTTTCCATCTTCAACTAAAAACTTCCACTCAACTGTGTCACCGGCTGAGAGTTCAAAATGCTCTACAACCCAAAGTGGTACAGTTGTTCTTAGACTACGACTCGCTCCGCCAGTAGAAACCAACTTAGTCGCGACCATGTATATCCCACTCACTTGTTCCACATAAAGGTCACTCAAATGGTCAGAAGGTCCAGTAGAGTTTTTTCTACGTTCCAACCAATACGGGTTGCCATGAATGACCGCTTCGTGGGTATACCCGCTTTTTGTAATCGAATTAAATCATCTCTGAATGGGTCAAATATCTTATGCTCACCAATACGACCATCTCTCCATAACTTAGAGGCAGCATCATCAAAGAAGCGATCTGCTTTGTTTGCTACAAGCATAATCATACGAGGGTGATAACGGCGACCTTTCAATCGTGACCAAAGAGAACGATAACGATAATCACGAGATATGACTCTATCCACTAAATAACGAAACCCTGCTATCTGCTCTCCACCATCGTCACCTTTGAACGCACGTTCATCAAACATGTAAACAACTCCTTCAACACCACGAGTAACCATATCCTCAACCCACAGATTCCAAAATCGAGTATCACCACCAACATCAGATGAAAATACAAGACGGCGTTCATTGTTCCAAGATATTCGTTTTCGAGTTGGTTTAGGCATCCGATAGTTTCCTAATTTCAAAATACGAGAGTGTGTTGTTCTTTCTTCAATTTCTTCCATTTCACCGGGAGTTGTCATGTATCGGTCAAGTGTTGTTTTACCAACCATTGGTGCTCCATATATCCCCACCTTTCGAGGACGATACGTGTGGTAGAGTATTTGGCCCCACATCGCAGCGCCAACAAGTGCTGTACTACCCGGCTCAACCATTTTACCACCATTTCAACCAGTTAATGAGATCGCGTAATTTACCCACACCCCAGTCAAGAGTATTATCATAAATACTGAATTCAGGATTATAAAACTCAATACCACTCACTACCAAAGCAGTAATGAAAGATGCAATGACAGTTTTTACCCAACCCCAAGTTCTCTCATATGTTGTGTCAACAGTGTTCGCAAGGTGGATTGCTCGAAGAGTATCCTCAGTTGCGTTATCGGAGGGAGTTTTGAAAATACGGCCCATGCACTTCACTCACTCTTCTTGAGATATCGTTTATCGGGCTTCCCATCCTTTGTGAGAGGCACATCATCATTCACACCAAGAGTTAACGGAGAGATAGTATGGGCTTCATGAGTAGGAATTTTACTTCCATCAAAAGCATTTGCTGCTCCGCCTTGACTGTCAAATGCTGAAACGAGAGAAGGTGAGCCTCCTTTTACTCCCCATGAGGGTGGCATTTTTCCGGGGTTGGCCTCCATCCACCTTAACTCTCGTTCCAACTGTGCTTCTTGCATTTTAATTTCCATCTCGGCACGCCGATGATCGAAATTTTGCTGCATATTCCTATACTGATAATTTCTTTGACGCTCAAGATTCGTGCTTCTTACACGCTCTTTCATTTGTTGCTCAAAGAACATTTTGAAAACATAATAGGCAAGGACTTGAACAGCCAATGCCCCCATACCATAAGTCAACCCATTTACCCAATCAGATGCTCCACTTCCCCCCGGAAGCCAAACTCCCGAACTAAAGATTCCCACTGCTACTGCTACGAGAATACTTTGTGCGAGAATTAAACCCATTAATCGAATTTCTGCGTCATGTTGTTCGTACTCATCCATAGTGACCACTGAATTGTCCACTGAGGGGGTCAACATAAAGGTTGTGAATAATAAATCCGATTAATCTAATGTATAATCTAAGTTATTATATTAATTAGTATAAAGAGTTAGATTAGACTTAAGATAAATTAGACTCATTGTAAAGATTCGATTCGATGAGAGCCGCCAAAATACTCATGATGCTTTTCTTCTTCGGGCATTTCTTCCTCAGACTGCTCGTCAATTGTACGATTTAACGCCATGACTATTTTTTCATCTTGCTCATCCATCGGACCTGCCAAAAGATTGCGTAGAAGTTGAAGATCGTCTTTCAAAGATTTTGCAATAGGACGTAAAGTGCCTCTATTTTTGAAGTGCCGTCCCCGGTTCGCGTGTTGACTTTCAAGAGTCAGGCCCCCACCTTCCGTGTGACTGACATCCATGTGGTCGCCTGAGCCGTAGATTCCACGACGCCGACGCTCACGGTTTAGTTCTTCACGGTATTTCACGCGTTCCGGGGATGACTCGTACTTTGTATCATATTCTTTTTTTCGTCTTAGTGCTTCGGGTGATTTGCGATCTTTCACAAGAACATCACCAACTGACATAGGTTCACTTGCTAATTTTACGTCATACTCTGCGGGTAGAGCATTGTATTTCACAGCACATGAAGGACACATATGATGTTGATAATTATGAGTAGGTTGCCTAATCACAGGATGTGAATAGTCAACAAATGTTGTTGGTGCATTTTCACATCCTTCTATTGTGCATTGCTCCCCTTCATATGCATCTTTCCCAGCATGATGGTATATTCCACTGATTGACGGCGGTTGCGTCATTAAAGTAGCAACATCTTCTTTCTGAAACTGTTGACTATTGGTGCTCATTATTTCACGAGTTCTGTCAATCTGTTGTTGACTTCTTTGATTTGAGGCTTGTTGTGCGTCTTGGACAGTTTGCATTGCCATGCCCGGTCCTTGCTCAAGTACTTTCTGACCAAGTTTCTTCCCTCCTTCTTCTGCCACTTCTTTTGCAGCAGTTTGACCAACTTTACCGGCTAACGCACGACTAGCAACTCCTACAAGAGCAGCGATTGGACTGGGCATTCAAACACCTACATGGACTTTAGTACAGCCCATGCAGCATCGATTGCATCCATTGGTTCACTCATCTGGATTCTATCAGTTTGTGGACCAGTGCCCACTGGTTCTGCACCTCTTCTTTCTCTAATCATTTGTTGAATTCTAGCCATTCCTTCTGGAGTTTTACTAGCACGCATTAACTCTTGAAACGGTAAAGCACCCATTGCATCTTGAGTAATTCCAGTCTCTCTCATTTCATCCATGACTCTGTCACGTTGAGATTGCATTCTCCCTCTCTCAGCACCTGCTTCCATGGTTCTCTGTTGCCTACTTCGACGAGCCATTTCAGGATCTTTCGGGGGTGTTTGTCCCATAGGAAGTGCTTGACCGGGTTGGTTGTATGTTGAAGGGTCGTATTTTTCTACTCGTGAAGATGGTTGCAGTTGGGAAGGTGTTGAAGTTCCAGTAGCCATACCCATTCCCTCCATTCCAGTACCTTCCATTCTTGGAGGCTTCATTAATGTAGGAGCAGGACCTCCACTTTGTCTTGCGGACATAACCTGCGTTAAATATTGGTAAACATTCTCAACATCTTGTTGAATTTGAGGATCTGGATTGTTGTGATTTTGTAAAACAAACTGTCTCATGGCTCTGACATCATCATCAAGGCTAGATTCTCTAGGCATTTTTAGAATAGTCCAAGCAAAATTCATTGCATTCATTGTTGCTCTCTCCTTCTTCTACCTAATTCAGCCATCAATTGTTTTTCACTAAATTGACTTAAGAGCATATCAAGACTGTTATCTCTACCAACTGCTACATCACCAGTAGGAGCAGGTGGTACAGTGTTTGGGTCTGGTGCTGTATCTGCAAGTTGAGGTGCAGGAGTTCTTGCACCTTCCGGTTGCATCATTGACATGTCTGGTACACCACGAGGTAAATCAGGCATTTGCATTGTGCTATGCGGGTCAGGGTCCATCATGCGTCCGGGAAATTCAATTGAACCGGGTTCCATGCCAAATCTTGATGCGAGCATGTCCATGACTTCTGGATTATCTCCGTATTGCATTAAAAAATCTCTAAGTTCTTTTTGGTCTGCATCGCCACCTAGTTTACCTAGATTAAACGCCATTCGGTTTGATAGACTCTTTGAACCTCTTGGTCCAAACTCTTGCTCACCAATGCGTCCAGTTACATCTTGTACGCCTCTTGGAAGAGGTGGCATTTTGAGTACCATCCAAGCGGTATTAAACGCGGACATTGCTTAACGCAGTAGGGTGCGTCATATAGCCATTACGCTTTTCAATCGTATGTCTGAAACAATACGAAGTGCAGGGATTAAATCGTCTTGATGGATACCAGTGTCACATCCCCAACCATTTAGGTAACGCGCCAAAGTTTCAGTTGAAAGATTGGCCCCACTCTCTTCTGCAAACGGGCAACCACCAAGACCACCTATGCTTGAATCAAACTCACGAATACCATGATTAATCCCTGCATAAACAAGATCGATGGCACGCTCTTCATCTCCTGTATGATGTAAATGAAGTGCCGGGGTCATGTTCATTTCTAAAGCCATATTTGCAAACATGGTAACTTCCTCTGTGCTCCCCACTCCTACAGTATCTGCAAAAACCACAGTATTCCCAAACATTTTCGCATCATGTATGCATTCTTTCATCAAATCAAAGTTTACAGCACCACCGTATGGAGACCCAAAGGCCATGGACAAGTAGACTCGAACATCCTCCTTGTCAACTTCATCCATGAACGATGAGTACTCTTCATACAACTCATCTCTTGACTTACCTAAATTTCGTTTGTTAAACTCTTCACACGGTGAAAATACAATGTTAATCTTCTTTGCGCCTACAGATTTTGCTCTTTCATAACCACGTTTATTCATAACAAGCACAGACCCGCCACTAAACACATCCTCCGCGTCTGCCATTTGTGGCACTAAACGCGGGTGCGCGAAACTGGTTTCTTCTATATCGTTTAGCCCAGCGTTATACAGAGTATTAATCAACTCAATTTTTGTTGCGGTATCTACAAAATGGGATAGGGCTTGAAGCCCATCACGAGGTCCAACTTCGTAGATCTTAACTCTCAACGCTGGGACCTCCGAAGTCCTTCTATGAACATCTCTTCAAACTCTTCTTCGCTTTCATAAACAACGAACGGGTCTGTATCAGGCATGGTATAATAGTACAAACCAACTAAACCGATGTAGACCAAGAAAATAATCAGTAAAACTACACCAGTCACGTTAACCATACTTAACGCAGCAGTGGTTTACTTTTAACACTAACCTCTCCAGAGGTCAATTATCCATCATGTTACCATGTATTGGGTGAAACAAGTCATCAAGATGATTCCTTAACAATGCATGTGCCTGTTGTTGTTCTGGTCTCCCTGCCCTTCCGCTTAATTCCAGAGGGTAAGTGCGTAAATGGTGATTTATGATACGCACTCTAGTTATGGCTTTGTCTATTTCTTCAAATATGATGTTTTGCCTCAAAGCCCCTAAGCCTACAGTATTTTGAGCAGGTTCTTTAGGATCGAAGAGTCCCTCCGCCCATACGGGAACCCTGTCATCTTCCTCTTCTGCTCTTCTTAATGCCTCTCTCACACCATCCGATCGACTGTTTTGATTTTGCATATCTTCTAAGAACTGTACATCGCGTCCTAAATTTATTTGCATATTTTTTGGTAGGTTATCAAAGGGGCTAGGATGAGCAAATCCATGTTCATCATAATGACGTTTGCCTATATGTTCATCAAGATACTTAAGTGATTCTTTGATACCAGTGTCACGGTCGCTATTTTCAAATGTTTCATTGAATCCTTCCCCAGTCATGCCTTCTAGTATGGCATCTCGCGTCACTTCACCAAGGTCAACTTGTCCTGAACTAAAAAGACCTCCCAGTGAGTCTATTGCCTCTTGCACCCTCTCCTGATGTCTCTGCGCTTGTTGGCGTGCAAACGCACGACTACGAGGACGCGACGGCGGTGGGGACGGCTGCGGCGAATCTATGGGAGGGTACATCTCGTCTATGTCGGGTTGTACAAATCTATCTAAACTTGTTTGCTTTAATCGCTTGTGCCTGTTCTGCGGCCTCATTTGTCTGACTCTCACAGGGAGACCTGCGAGATCGAATCGTCTTAAATCACCAAAAGTTTCTTGTTCAAGTGGGTTTTTTCCCACATCGACAGGTATCGGGTCATAGAAGAAGGTTTTACCTCTTGGACCTTTTAATTCCTCCAGTGTATCTGGATTGCGTAACTCTCCGAAGGAGCCTTCCAGTAAATTATGTTTTAATTTTCCTCCATGAGTTCTAAACATACCTTCACCACGTTCAGCCATATCTACAATATTGCTAAGACTCTGACCTTCTCCATACGTGTGTATATCTTCACCTAGTAAGTCCATTATTTTCTTGTATCGTTCACTTAAAAGTCTATGACTTCTATCTGAGCCTCCCTTTCCTGAACTGCGCGAAGGTGGAGACATTAGGCCCCTTTGTCCATACAATTCATTGAATAACGGAGGGTCTACGTCTGACAAATTAAATCCTCTCCCCTCCCCCGGAAAATCATTAAAACCCCCTTGTACATCTTCTCTTGCTACATCTTTAGCCGAAAGACCCATTGCCTCTGGAGTTGATAAAAGTGATAAAAGCGATCTTATGTATAATCCCTTACCCCGATGTTCACTATCTACTTCACTCCCAGTTGGATAAAATGCTAACTCTGGAATGGCTGTAGTACTATCTATAAAATGAGGTTTACCATCAAAATCGGTGATTAGTTCATCCACAGGCATACTGGTATGAGCAATAACATCTCGTCCTCTCCCTCTTGTAATATCTCTTCTTAAATTGCGAGTATCAGTAGGAGCCATTGGGAATTTACCAACTGTTTCACCATCTGCTGTTAAGTATGGGTTAAGACCTACTTGATTACCTCTGTAACCGCTTTCACTCCGGCTAACGTCTAATTCGTATTGCGGGGCCATGATGTAGGGTTTTTGCCTACTTAAAAAATCTTGATACGAAGCATATTCGTCGGCATACGGAACTGTCATCGCCCCCTCCTGAGTACCGGGACCAGCGCCTAGATAGGCCAATGCATCTTGAGCAGGATTACCAGTGGCGAATCCAAATGGAAGAAGAGACATCTGTTGTTTGAGCAACGTCCATGCGTCATTGAACGCGCTCATGTATGAGCGGAAGCCGTAGAAGGACTTGAAGATTGTGAACTAGGATAGGGGCAGAGGTCATAACTTTTTTTTCTGTAAAATTTTTTTCGAGCGCCGTGTGTGACTAAAAGAGCGTAAAAGGTCCACGTAAAAGGTATGGCTCCGGCTAAGGGCCACGTAAAAGGGGCCACGTAAAAGCACACTGCGACGGTGTAGTTTCTACACCACCCTTCGGCGTAAAAGGTACTACTCACGTACGTATGTGTCATGCATTGCGTTTGGTATATAACCCAGCAGTGCCCCACATATGTGCGCTACGCGCCTATGCAATCGTACCAACCAGTGTTTAACGTACACCCTTCTGCCGTGTTCCCCATCC
>Ga0209232_1000855_pt1 | contig 17576 bp, 32 predicted proteins | sample ETNvirenome_2_60_FD_184066 | JGI IMG/M metagenome (GOLD analysis project Ga0209232, IMG submission 184066) | Marine viral communities from the Pacific Ocean - ETNP_2_60 (SPAdes) (version 2) | ecosystem: Environmental > Aquatic > Marine > Oceanic | place: Pacific Ocean | collected 2013-06-22
TTTAAAATTTGTTTGCTTTGACCCATTGCAGGCTTTCGTATCTTCAAGTAGCCCCATCTCAAACTCAAACGAAGCAGCCCAACTTTGGTGTCAGTTTTGCGCGAGTATATCGGCTCAGTTGGGTTGCACTACTTTAAGTATTCACCACATGAATAAAAGCGGCTTAGTCGGAACTGAATCCCCCATGCAGGCCAGACAAAATGTGCGCGGCGCAAGCTCCATAATCGATGGGATGCGGTTTGCTATGGCGATGTGGTTGCCTAATGAAAAGGAAGTGGAAAGGATTTGTGTGGAGCAAGGTATTGAACCGAATCCAACGAGTGTCGTTAGAGCTGGTTTAGTTAAGAGCAATAGCGGTAATGTTGACACTTCCATTAAAACATTAATCAGAGAGAAAGATTCACCAGTATTGGATATATTAAAAGAGGAGAAGGGTATAAAATGGGATTGAGTGAAAAACACAAGGACAACAACATGAAATGTTGGCATTGCCAAACGGATTTAATCTGGGGTGCAGATCACGAAATTAGCGCAGACAATCCCATTGCTGATCCAGATGAATTTTCCATGGTCACGAATTTATCTTGCCCCGCTTGCAATGCGTATGTCGAAGTTTATTTGCCAAAGGAATTAGAGAAATAGGGAGTCGTTGCTTGATGCAACAAATAACAAATAAAGAAATTACAGTATGGTTTTCTTGCGGTGCTGCATCTGCGGTAGCAGCGAAAAAAACAATAGAAATTTATGGCGAAAAAAACAATATAAGAATTGTTAATAATCCAGTAAAAGAAGAACATCCAGACAATCAAAGATTTTTAAAAGATGTTGAATCCTGGTTAGGTGTTCCAATCGAATACGCGGTTAATCCAAAGTTTCCAGATTCTTCTGCTGTAACAGTATGGGATAAATATAATTATATGTCAGGGATTAGTGGCGCACCTTGTACTTTACATTTAAAGAAAAAAGCGAGGCAAGCATGGGAAAATGAAAATCAATCAGATTATTTGGTTTTGGGTTTTACTGCTGACGAAAAGAAACGCGCTGATCGTTTCAGAATAACTGAAAGGGAAAACTTGATTCCAGTATTGGTTGATTTAAATATAACCAAAGAAAAATGTTTTGAGATAATTAGTCAAGCCAATATAAAAAGACCTGAGATTTACAATTTAGGTTATCCCAATGCAAATTGTATTGGATGCGTAAAAGCCACATCACCTACTTACTGGAATTTAGTTAGAAAAACATTTCCAGATATTTATGAGGAACGAGCAAATCAATCCAGAGTAATAGGTGCAAAATTAGTTAGGCATAAAGGCGAAAGAATTTATTTAGATGAATTGCCAGAAAACGCACAAGGAAGAAAGTTAAAAAGTTATGATTTTGAATGTGGTTTATTTTGTGAGGAATTGGAATTATGAGCAAAGGCAGTCGGCCCAGAAAGATATTAAACAAGAAAAAATACAGCGAAAACTGGGACAAAATCTTTGGTAAAAAGAGTAAAAAGAAGAAGTAATGTTGATGAAGTTTTCATCAACCCCTGATGAAGTTTTCATCAACAGTTGATGAAGTTTTGCGCATACAGACTATACTATACTAATAGAGAGATGCGCCAGAGGCGCACTCTCTTAATTTAAGATTGAGTATTAGTTTCAGTTTTAGTATTAGTATTAGTTTTTAGTTTAGTATCAGTTTTAGGTTTTAGGGAGAGAGATTGTGAGAGAGTATTGGTGGATTGAGAGTGGAGTGCCGAGTGAGGAGCAAGCAAGCGGATGTGTGCGCTATGCAGTTTCCCAGTATTCATTCTCGAAGATCAAGCAAGCGGTATGGAGAATCTATCGCTTACATCTCGATAGAAAAGATTTAAATGCTTCCGATAAGGTGGTCTTGTATTGTCTTTGTGAACGATTCAGGGTGCAAAGTATGAGCAGTAGGGATGCGGTGGGGTATTTGAGTAAGATGTGTGGATTGAATCGCACGACAGTAGGAAAGAGTATTCAAAATTTAGTGGATGCCGGGGTTTTGTGGATTGTGGAAGAAGGGGAAGCGCGGAAGGCACATAAGCGGTTGGTAGCGAGAAAGTATTTTAAGAAGCATTTCTTGATTGTAGGGCTGAGTTATATGCTTGCGGAATGGGGTAGCTAGGGTGTGGTAGAGAAAAGCCCTCACAGAGGCACTGGGTGCGTGTGAGGGTGGGGGGGGAAGATGTATGTGTTATTCCTGTATTTCGTATTTAACTCTTAACCAATCGTTATATCTTTTATTGTATTCGTATTGGCTTAGTATGTTTTCTTCTTTGTAATACTCTTTCTCTGAAATGTATCGTTGGTACATACGATCTACAAATACTTGGAATTTACTTCTGCTATCTTTGTAGGGTTGATTTGGTTTCATTCTTCCTTGCCTTGAAGGAATTCTTCTCGCAGTTGGGTGGCAAAGTTGAGGAATGCGGTTCGGTGTTGGTGTGTGTCGGGTATCCATGCCTTCTGGCGTTTTAGGCCCTTGGCTTTTTGTTTTTGTTCGTATGATTTAACGTGTTTGTAATTTGACATTTTCTTTCCCTTTTATTTGGTGTAAGGCGAAACTGGGGTTTTAGTTTCATTAAAGACCGGGAGTTTTTATGTGTGCTTTGCACACCCTCTCTACCTTACGATTAATCGTTTAAAGACATATAATGATCGTCTATTGCTTGCGCTTCATCTTGCTCGGCTTGGATCATTTCTTCTTGCTGCTGTTTTAATAGCTGTTCCTTGCTTTCAATCTCACTATTTTTTCTCGTAGTATTGTATATATCCTGGCAAGCCTCTATTACCAATTGCTGATCTTTCATGCTCAGTTCACGGAAACTAGCCATTACGCTTATTATCCTTTCATTAGTAGTCATTGGTTTAACCTCGCTTACTAATATTTCAGTTTTAGTTATTAGTGAGTCTTTCTCCATCTCATTTAGTGTTGGCTCAGACTCGATCATATTAACCAGATTGTTAGATAAGTTACTCATAATATCTATACTTTAATTCATAGTCCCTCATAAGTAAAGGGACTTATAACCTATCATCGTATAAAGGGAAATCATCAGAGCTGATTTCAAAGTTACATCCTGGTTCTGGGCAAAACTTGCCAGAGAAGAATAAACCGATATCTGGCTCTGCTTCTTGGCTCTCCAATTCGCACTCACAATAGGGACATTCATTCATTTTTGTTTACCTCTCTCTCTGTTAATAAAACTTAAATATTTAATGGCCAGATTACGGCTTGGAAAAACTTTTCCGCAGCTTATCTGGAATTTTTGCTTGCCTAGTTTTTGAATCTTAAATTGTTTCATTAAGAACCCACACAATTCCAATAACCGCTTGAATATACAAGTAGTTCATTTTCTGAAATTTGCTCTATTTTTTCTAAATGACTAGCGCACACAAAAATGGTTGCTTTGTTGTATTTGTTATAATCATTCGGGCTAATAATTGCATACATTTCATCCTTACCATGCAACTCCTCATCATTATTACCCTTTTGGTTGGATTTATAATAAGTATTAGCTAGTTTATAAAACTCAGAAAAATTATTTCTCATTTCATCGCTTGTATATTCTTCCTTAGTTTTGACTGTTGGTTTATATTCGGGTATTTCATAATCAAAATTACTCATTTTTTTTGCTCTCTCTCTTTTAAGATTCTTCTTATCTTTAAGATTTCATCCATTTTCTTATTGACTGTTGATGCTCTCATGTAGCCATGATCGTACTGCATTTCGCGCTGAATAAAATATATTCTATCTTCTAATTGTTGATTGTTGAGCTTGTTTAAATTAATCATGTTCTCCCCTTTAATGATTTATTGGTTTTACTTCTACTCGGTTAAGCGGAATTATCTCCGCTATATAATTTGGTTGTTGAATTAATGGGAACTCATTAATGAAAGATTCAGCTTTTTCTACAGTATCGAATATGCCGAAAGATGATAGCTGTTGAATCTTATCTACTCCGAACTTAACTAGAACTGTGTATTCATAATCCTGGTGCGGTTCGCTTTGCTTTGGATTGATTGATACTACGTTATCCATTGTTGACCTCTCTTTGTATTTTTAATCTGATATTGTCAGCACGTTCTATGGCTCGTTTTAGTTCTGGCGAGATGTTCTGTCGCCTTGCTGCTTTGTTAAACTCGCGCCATTCGTTTAGGATTTGCTTATCGTTCATTCGTTTCTCTAGTTTCAATCATAATATCTCTGATAATTTCTCTATCCATTGAATCGCCATCAAATGGTAAATCAATGTTCATTAACATTCTTATTTTAAGAGCTAAAATAATTTCTTCTTTAGTGACACCGCCAGTTGATGGAAAAAACTCTTTTCCATAAATGCTGTCATCTTGATACGGATTGTCGTCAGCATCATAATGAGTGACTTTGCCTTTACCATAAAAAACATTCACATAGTCAACAAATTCCATATTATTTTTAGATAAAAGAATATCGGATAATATTTTTGTATGTAAACCATCAATACTAAATTCTACTTTGCCCATCTTTACTTCCTCCCATTATTAAACATAATAAAGCGCACTCGATTGAATGCGCTTGATATGTTCAACTATTGATGTGTGGAATCTTGTACTTCATCCCAAATCAATCCACATCCGACATCTACTGTATCTTCTAGATTTTCTTTAGCGTGTATAATCGCATCCACTACATCTTGAAATGGCTCATTATCGGTTGGATCATTTTTGTTATATAAATCCATTGCGATTTGTTCAGCAACTTCTATTGTGACAATTGGGCATAGCCATCCATTCCATCTTGTAGGGTGAATATCGACCGCCTCATAAATAGGATTATCTTTTGCTCCTTCGATTGAAAATTTAACTTCTTTTAGTTTTACTGCTTCCATCTTTATTTACTCCCTTTAATTAAAAGATACATTAATTATAATGAGTACCTTACTAAATGCAAATATATATATGTATGTTTTTATGGTGATATATTCCAAAATATGCTCAATTCGTTATATAATGGGGTTTGTGAGGTACTTAAGAGAGAGTAAAACAATTTCATTATGGAAGAAAAAACCACCAAGAAACGCGCTAAATTGGGTAGAAAGCTCGGACGCAAGCCTATAAAAATTGAAGCCTCGGAAATATACGAGCTGGCCAAGAGTGGCTTGGGCATTATGGATATTTGTCGGCTATGCAATAAGGGTAAGGGCATTGGATGGGACTTATTCAAAAGATTAAGAGATGATAAAAATACGGGAATAGCGGACGCACTTGAGCGCGGTATGAGCGAATCCGTTAAATTTGTAAACTACAAGCTGATGGAATCAATCAATGACGGCTCAGTACAAAGCATACAGTTCTTCTTACGCAATAGACGGCCCGAAGAATGGAATCATGATAATAAATCTACTGTTGAGCATACAATTGACCTGGCTAGCATAATAAGCGATAGACGCTCCGCACTCACTCACTCCGCTTCCGCATCACTTCCACCCACTAAGGGACTTATAATAAACAATGAAGATTAGCGCGAATAATAGCCACCTAATGCGTGCGTGTGGGTGCGCTGATTATAGAATGTGTGCGGATGTGCGCGCGGATGTGCGGAAAACAAAATACCCCCCCTTTGATTCTGGGCGTACTAGTACGTTATATATATCTATTGAACAAAAATTTTATTACTTTCTCGGATGCACTCGTCTTTTTCTCCTCTCTCCCGTTGGCGGGTGCATCCTTTAATCGCTATTAAGAATAGGTAACGACATAAACATTCAACTACCAAACAAAAAATATAGAACTATTTACGCTGATCCGCCTTGGAATGAAACAGGCGGTGGAAAGATAAAACGTGGTGCTGATAGGCATTATCCTTTGATGAAAACAAAAGAAATAAAAGAAATGCCCGTAAATGAAATAGCAGACGATGAGTGTTGGTTATATTTGTGGGTTACAAATAATTACCTAAAAGATGGCATACAGGTTCTTGAGTCTTGGGGATTCAGATATGTGACCAACATAGTTTGGTGCAAGGATAAGTTTGGAATAGGTTATTATTTTAGAGGGCAGCATGAATTGTGCTTGTTTGGAGTTAAAGGGAAGCTCAAACCAAAATTAAGGAATATACCAAGTGCTTTTTATGAACCCAGAGCAAAGCATTCAAAAAAACCTGATAGAATTAGGCAAGTTATAGAGAGCATGAGTTACGAGCCAAGAATAGAGCTATTCGCAAGAGAAACAGCAGATGGTTGGGATAGTTGGGGTAATGAAGTATGAAGTACGGAGCAGAACAAGAAAAGCAACTGATGACTGAGCTTTGGTCTATAGACATCAAAGACAGTCCACTAAACTTTGTTAAGTTTGCCTTCCCTTGGAATCAAGAAAACACCCCCCTCGAAGGTTTTACAGGGCCGAGGAAGTGGCAAGAAAAAATTTTGCGAGATATTGGAAATCACATACAAAGAAACCAAAGTTTAGATATGCCAGAGATGTTTAGACTAGCCGTAGCATCAGGTCGTGGTATCGGTAAATCAGCCTTAGTTTCTTGGCTAATCCTCTGGATGCTCACCACCCGCCTCGGCTCCACCATCATCGTCACCGCCAACACCGAGCAACAGCTACGCTCGCGCACCTGGGCTGAACTCGGCAAATGGCTCACGCTATCCATTAACTCACACTGGTTTCACAAAACTGCCACCTCACTAAAACCTGAGAAGTGGTTTGAAGAAGCACTGATACGCGACCTACAAATCGACACAGGCTACTACTACGCACAAGCACAACTCTGGTCGGAAGAAAACCCAGACGCATTTGCGGGTATTCACTCCACCTACGGAGTATGCCTAATTATGGATGAGGCATCAGGTATCCCCGCACCCATCTACTCAGTATCGGAAGGCTTTTTCTCTGAACCCACAGCAGACAGATACTGGTTTACTTTTTCTAACCCAAGAAGAAATACAGGGCCGTTCTACGACAGCTTTCATTCCAAGCGCAAATACTGGCATAACGAACAAATAGACTCGCGCGATGTAGAAGGTACAGATCAAAAACTGTTCCAGAGTATGTTAGATCAATACGGAGATAATTCGACCGTTGCGAGAGTGGAAGTGTTGGGTGAGTTTCCAAGCGCGGATGACGATACGATTATTCCTATGGAACTTGCAAGGGGTGCGGTAGAAAGAGAGGTGTCTTTGAGTGCGTCTGCGCCTATTGTGTGGGGTGTGGATGTGGCGCGATTTGGTGGGGATAACTCTGCGTTGTGTGTGCGACAAGGTAATACTGTTCTGGAAATGAAAACATTTAACTCTATGGATTTAATGCAACTTTGCGGGGCGATAAAAAACAAGTATGATAACGAAACAGTAATGACAAAACCGCAAGAGATATTGGTCGATGTGATTGGGCTAGGTAGCGGGGTAGTGGATAGGCTGTCAGAGCAGAACTTGCCAGTGCGTGGGGTGAATGTGGCAGAAGCACCATCTACCAAAAAGAATTTTTTAAACTTGCGGGCAGAACTTTGGTTTGCAATAAAAGATTGGTTAGCACAAAGAGATTGTCGCTTGCCAAATGACGATGAATTGATAGCAGAGTTGGTTGCACCAATTTATAAATACACATCAACAGGGAAAATAAAGATTGAATCTAAAGAGGAAATGAAAAAAAGAGGGATTAAGTCACCCGATAGAGCCGATGCATTAGCATTAACTATGGCAAGTGCTGCAGCTTCATTTAGTGGAAGTCAATCATTTATGGGGTATAATTTTAAAAAACCGTTAAAGTCAAGAATTTTGAGAGTTGGATAACCTATGAAATACGATAAAAAAGATAAGAAAGCCAAAGGTACAAAAAAAGTAGATTACACAAAATTACAAAGCATTATCCGTTCTAAATTGGATGATGCAGAAGATTACATCAATCAAATAGGTAAGGAACGCGCAGAAAGCACAGAATATTACTTGGGTACTGAACCCGATAATACCAGTGATTTACAATCTGAGTTCATATCGACTGATGTTAGAGATAGCGTATTGTTTATGTTGCCATCAATCATGCGCACTTTCTTTGGCACTAAAAAAGTAGTGGAGTTTGTACCTAATAGTCCAGAAGATATTCCTGTTGCAGAACAACAAACTGACTACATCAATTATATTGTCCAACAAAAAAACTCTGGTTTTAAAGTCTTGTACGATGCGTTCAAAGATGCACTCGTAAGAAAGTCAGGATTTGTTAAGGCTTTCTGGGATGACACCATGAGTTCCACAACGCACGAATACACAGACATTGATCCGATGTCATATCAAGCGTTAATACTTGATCCAGATGTTGAAGTCGTAAAAGAGTCGGTAAAGATGGAATCTATGACCATGATAGACCCACAAACCAACGAAGAAATTACACAAGAATCACCCGCAAGTTATGACCTAACCATTAGAAGGGTGAAAAGAAAGGATCAAGTCTGCATAGAAGCTGTACCGCCAGAAGAAGTTTTGATATCAAGAGATGCAAGAAGTTTAGAATCTTCTAGTTATGTTGCGCATCGAATGGTAAAGACTGTATCTGACTTAGTTGCTATGGGATACGATAAAGAAGAAATAGAGGAATATGCGGGGTCTGGATCGTCTTTTGATGCTAACACCTACACGGAAAGAGAAGCACGAAACCCACTCGGTGAAGATGTCTACCCTACGTCTAGCACCGAACACTCAAAAGAAGTTTTATACATTGAACATTATTGTTTTTACGATTTAGACGATGATGGTATAGACGAGAGGATCAGAGTATGCACAGTTGGTAATGGCGCAAATATTGTCAACTGCGAACCTTGGGATGACCTTCCTATTGTCATGTTCTGCCCCGATCCAGAACCTCACACCTCTATTGGTAGTTGCCCCGCAGATTACGTTAAACCAATCCAAGCAGCTAAATCACAGATTATGCGCGACACATTGGATTCATTGGGTCACTCAATATTCCCAAGAATGGGTGTGGTTGAAGGACAAGTAAACATTGATGATGTATTAAACACTGACATTGGACAACCTATCAGGATGCGTGCGCCAGGTATGGTGCAACCTTTCTCTGTACCATTTGTCGGTAAAGAAGCATTTCCTGTTCTGGGTTACTTAGACGAATCCAAAGAAAACAGAACTGGTGTATCTAAAGCAAGTGCTGGGTTAAACGCTGATGCACTTCAATCCACCACTAAATCCGCAGTTTCAGCGACTATGAGTGGTGCGCAAGGCAGAATCGAACTAATTTGCCGTCATTTTGCAGAAGGTGGGATGCAACAATTATTCAAACTTGTTAATGGTTTAGTGATAAAACATCAGGATTCACAAGCAGTTTACCGCTTAAATAACGAATTTATTGCTGTTGATCCGCGTTATTGGGATGCAGATAAAGATATGGTGATTAATGTCGCAATAAGCAAGTCTAGCGATGAAGAAAAGTCTGCATTGCTAGCGCAGTTAGCGGGCAAGCAAGAGCAAATACTACAAACGATGGGAATGAATAACCCATTGGTTAGCTTGCAACAATATTCCAATACATTAACTAAAATTATTGAGATGGCTGGATTTAAAGACGCGCAATCGTTTATTAATACGCAAGTACCGCCTATGCCACCACAACCAGAACAGCAAAAACCAGATGCAGCAGAGATGTTAGCTCAAGCTGAAATGCAAAAAGCGCAAGTGCAAGCGCAGAAAGCAATGATTGATTCTGAAACAGATAGAATGAAAATTATCATGGATGACGATAGAGATAGAGATAAAGCAGAAGCTAACATTAGATTAAAAGCTGCTGAACTTAACGCTAAATATGGTGCGCAAATTAATGTGGCAGAAATAAATGCGTTAATGGAACGTGATAGAGAAACGCTTAGACAGATCGCTAAGACACAATCACAAGGATTATTTACAGGTGGAAATCCAAACAACTAAGTATTATGACATTGAGTTTTTAGAAGGTGATGAAATATTTACAGGAACAGATATCCCAGCTAATTCGGAAGAAGAAGCAATAAATAAAATGATGTTTATGTTTATGGGAAAAATAGACCAAAACTCAGAATTAATACATATTGAAGAAAACAGGATACATTAATTATGGCAATAACTTATCGAGGCGAAAGATTTAGCGGATACAACAAACCCAAAAGAACACCAGGTAAAAATAAAAAGTTTGCAGTATTGGCAAAAAAAGGTGAAACAGTAAGATTGGTTCGATTTGGTGATCCCAATATGACGATTAAAAAAAATCAACCAAAAAGACGTAAATCATTCAGAGCAAGACATAAATGTGACACTAACCCACCCAATAAATTAACAGCAAGATATTGGTCTTGTAAAAAATGGTAAGGAGATAACATGGCAAAACGTGGTTTATACGCAAATATTCATGCAAAAAGAAAAAGAATAAAAGCTGGTAGTAAAGAAAAAATGAGAAAACCTGGTACTAAAGGTGCGCCTACAGCAAAAGCATTTAAACAAGCTAAGAAAACTGCAAGGAAAAAGAAAAGAAATGCGTAAAAAAAAGAAAAAATCATCTAAGACTAAAAAGAAAACTTACGGATACTAAGTAATGAAAACTAAAAAATCAGCTAAAATGATTAAAGGCGTAAATGTTTCTTCTTTAGATAAACAGCAACAAAACGCCATGAAAAAACACGCAGAACATCACACAATCAAACACTTAAAAGTAATGGTTGGTGCTATGAATAAAGGTTCTACTTTTGGCGAATCACATAAACTAGCAACAAAAAAAGTTGGTGCATAATGAAATTTAAATTTGTTAAAAACTTAATCGGTGCTGTTGCACCAACAATCGGTACTGCTCTTGGCGGGCCTATGGGTAACATGGCAGCCAATATGGTAGCTGATGCTTTGGGTTGTGAGCCAACGCCAAAGAAGATAGAGCAAGCAGTACAGCAAGCAACGCCAGAACAACTAGCAGAACTTAAAAAGATTGATACTGATTTTGAAATTAAGATGAAAGAGTTAGATGTTGATTTATATGCTTTGGAAACAAAAGACATACAAGATGCGAGAGGTAAGTTTTCTAAAGATTGGACAACTCGAATTATGGGTATTGCTACTTTGGGTGGATTTATGGGTTATATATTTTTAGTAACACTACAACCACCAGAGCAGAACAGTGAGGCACTCATAAACTTAGTCCTCGGCTACCTTGGGGGCCTTGCAAGTGCTGTAATTAGTTTTTATTTTGGTGCATCTAATGGTGGTAGCAAGGACTAATGGAAACATCTCAGAACGGAATAGATTTAATTAAGCATTTTGAAGGTTGTCGATTAGAGCCTTACTTATGCAGTGCCAATGTTTTAACGATAGGTTACGGTCACACAAAAGATGTGGTAGAGAATATGCACATAACCGAAGAAACAGCAGAATCATTACTGCAACAAGATTTAAAAGAGTTTGAAGATCATGTTGATAAATTAGTTACAGTTGATTTAAACCAAAATCAATTCGATGCTTTGGTATCATGGACATTCAATTTAGGTGCGGGTAACTTAAAGTCAAGCACTATGTTAAAAGTTCTTAATGAAGAAAAATACGATAAAGTGCCAGAGCAAATGCAAAGATGGAATAAAAGTGCTGGGGTTGTGAATAAAGGTTTGGTTAAAAGACGAGGTGCGGAAGCATTACTTTTCGCAAGCAAAGCATGGACATAAACCCTTTTTTTCTTTGGAATGTTATTTTAACATTAATATACGCACCATTAATTTATGGTATAAGAAACAACGCGACAGAGATGAAAAGAATAGATATATTGCTTAATAAAACAAGAGAAGAACTGCCAACAAGGTATGTGACTAAAATTGATTTGTTAGAAGATATGGAAAGATTGTTTAAAAGATTGGATAATTTAGAATCAAAAATAGATAGATTAATCTCAAGGTAGAAGGAATAGATATGGCACAAAGAATTATAGACCCTTTATTCAGTTCGGGTTTAAGGTATGCGCAATCAATAGCGGGTGGAGAGAATGTAGCTGACATGATTGCGCCAGGTGTAGGATACTCAGAGGAGTTTCCAGAAGGTTTTGTAATGCGAGATGGAGTACCAGTTTCTGTCAGGGAAGAAGCCCCAATACCCGCACCACCACCACCCCCACCCGCATTAATGCAAGAGCCAGTAAGGACTGCTCCATTTAATCCTAACAACCCATACAATCTTCCTATTGATCCTGAGAGTTTATTTATCAACACATTTCCTACTGGATATTCTAGGGAAGGAAAAGAAATGCTAGATACAGGCATACCAATGGATGACATGATGAATGTCATTCAACCAAGAGAAGCACCCACACCTGTAATGCAACCACCAATGCCACCGATTGACATGGGCATGGTAGATACTTCTGGTTTATCAAGAGAAGAAATAGAATCAGGCGCATTTGATGCTTTGATGTTTCCTAGTATTCCAGAGCCACAACCAATTAAATATCCGTCAGTAGGTTATACGCCTTTTGATTTTACTAACATACAAGCAGCACTAGATAGTGTTGTTCCAGTAAGAGGTGGTGGAACAGGAACTAGAGGTGGTGGAAGAATAAGGAGATAGCATGGCTACCAGAGAGGAAGTATTAGAATCAAACGAAGCAGAATTAATTTTAAAAAGCGATGTATTTAAAAAGTCTATCGAGAATTTAAAAGAAGAATATGTTGCATTATGGATGAATACCAAAGGTGAAGATAATGTTGCTTTTAGAGAAACCTTGCATAATGCGATTAATATTTTACCAGAAGTGGAGAGGCATCTACGCATTTTGGTAGAACGTGGGAAGATAACAAGTGCGCAAATCAAAAAATTGCACAATTATATATAACTAGGTAAAATTTTAAAAAATTAAGGAGTAAACATGAGCAACAACGCCAAGCCGATTGCTTTACAATCAGAGTTAGATAAAACTGTAAGTTCTTTTGAAAATCTTTTGACTCCAGTTGAGGAAGCACCAGAGGAAGTTCAAGCAGAACAAGCAGAAACATCTCCAGAAGATGTCGTTGAAACAGAAATGGAAGCGGAAGCAGAAGTTGAGGCAGAAGCAGAAGTTGAAGTCGAAGATGATTTCGAGGAAGGAGAAGAAGTAGAACAGTCTTTAGAAGAACAAACAGAAGTAGAGGAAGAACTACAACCTAATGCCTACACCGTAAAGATTGATGGTGTTGAGCAAGAGGTCACGTTAGATGAACTCCGAAACGGATATTCTCGTCAGCAAGACTATACTCGCAAAACTCAAGAACTGGCACAACAACGTAAAAGTTTTGAAGATCAGCAATCAGAGTTAGCGAAAAAAGATGCTATTTACGCTCAGTTGTTGCCTCAGTTAGAGGCAAGTTTAAATGGTGAATTGGACAACGAACCAGATTGGTCAGCACTATACGAATCTGATCCTATTGGATATGTTCGTGAAAAAGACGTTTGGGAAGAAAAACGTAAAAAGTTAGATGCTGCTAAAGCTGAAAACAAAAGATTGCAAGAAGAAGCAATGCAAAAACAGCAAAAGCAAATTCAAGATTTTGTCGATTATGGACAAAAGCAACTTAAAGAAAGAATTCCCGAATGGTCTGATGCAGAGAAATCCCAAAAGGATAAACTTGCAATCACTAACTATGCAGTTAATGAGCTTGGGTTTACTCAAGATGAAGTTAATCAGGTGATAGATTATAGAGTGCTACTTGGCTTACGAGATGGGATGCTATACCGCAAACAAGTGGCAGCAACCAAGAAGAAGCCAACCCAAAAAGCAGCTTCAAGAGTTGCAAGACCTGGAACAGCCAATAAACCTAAAACAGCAACGCCAGTGAAAAAAGCAAAAATGAGATTAGCTAAATCTGGCAAAGTGCAAGATGCAGCTAAAGTTTTTGAACAATTAATTTAAAGGTATAAAAAAATGGCTAAAGTAACAAACGCCTTTGACACATATACTGCGACTGCTGACAGAGAATCATTGTCTGATACTATCTACAATATCTCTCCAATGAGTACGCCTTTTATGAGTTCCATAGGCAAAACAAATGTAAAAAACGTCCAATTTGATTGGCAAACAGAAGCCCTACCTACTGCATCTGGTACAGGTCAGTTGGAAGGTTTCGAGCTATCAAGAGCAGCTTCTACTGCTACAGTTAGAGAAAGTAACGTATGTCAAATCTCAAGCAGAGATGCAACTGTAACTGGTACGCAAAATGCTTCCGATGCTGCGGGTAAACGCACAGAAATGGCGCATCAACTAGCTATTATGGCTAAAAGTTTGAAGCGTGATATGGAAACGGCATTATGCTCTAAAGTAGCTAAAGCTGCTGGTAACGCGACTACTGCTCGTCAAACTGGTGGTTTTGAAACTTGGACAGAAACTAACGTATCGCGTGGTACTAACGGAGCGGGTGCTGGAAACGGTGCTGCACCTACTGATGGTACACAACGTGCGTTTACTGAAACTATCCTAAAAGCAGTACAACAACTTTGCTTTGCAAACGGTGGTGAGCCTTCAATGTTGATCGTTGGCCCACACGTTAAAAGTGTTGTTTCTGGGTTTACTGGTCGTTCATCTGCAAGACAAATGATTGATGCTAATACTGTAGAAGCGTCAGTTGCTATCTATGCTGGTGACTTTGGTGAATTGCAAGTAGTTCCTTCTAACTTTAGTAGATCAAGATCAGCGTTATTTGTTGACCCTGATTACGCTAAAGTTTCTTACTTGAGAGACTTTGAAACTATTGACATCTCCACTATTGGTGATGCAATGACAAAAATGATTGTCGTTGAATATGGTTTAGAAGTGTCAAATGAGAAAGCGCACGGAATCGCTGCTGACTTATCAACATCGTAAGTTAAACGGAGAGGGGCAGAAATGCCCCTCATTCTTATTGGAATAATCATGGCAAAAAGAACTTTAATAGACTCTAAATCAGGATTTATGAGTGAGTTTGCTACAGAAGATGAAAAGAACATTTATCACAGTTCTCAAAATGTTCAGCCTATTTTGGATAATGTAAAGAATTTATCTTACGGTACGCAAGGTAAAGAATTAAAGCACGTTGCAGAAGTACCTATGGTAATATATCAAAAGGCAGTAAGAGAAGGTTGGGCTAAAGACAGAAAGCAATGGAAGAAATGGCTCAATGATCCAGATAATAAATTATTTAGAATATGGCAAGGTAGAGTATGACTTATGAAGAATTAAAAACTCAAATAGCAAGTTATTTGAATAGAAGTGATTTAACATCACAAATTGATATATTTATTGACACTACCGAAGCAGAATTAAACAGAAAGGTTAGAGATAAAGATATGATTAAAAGAGCAACTGCCACAGCAGATGCTCAATACTTAACTCTACCTGACGATTGGTTGGAAGTAATTAATGTAGAAATTACATCAAATGATTTTTCTCCATTAATGCAACAATCAATAGAATCATTAGATGTATTTAGAAGGGCAAATGACAATACTTCTGGACAGCCAAAGTATTTCGCTATTGTAGATGGCACATTAGAACTTGCCCCTACCCCTGACACATCATATACATTACAATTAACTTATTATGGTAAAATCACCGCGTTAAGCGACTCGAACACCAGTAATTTTGTTTCAACAAACCACCCAGATGTTTATTTATATGGTGCGTTGAAGCAAGCCTCTATTTATCTTATGGAAGATGATAGAGTTCAGATGTTTACTGCGCAATTTGAATTAGCTTTAGAAGAAATGCGTATGCAACAAGAAAGAGCAGCGTTTGGAAAAGGTTCTTTAATACCAAGAAAAAGAACTTATGGTCAACGCAAGAAAACAACATATTTTATGAGAAATTAGGAGTAAATAGAGAATGGCTGGATTTACAGATTATTTAGAAGATAAAGTATTGGATCATGTATTTGGTGGTAGTGCTTACACAGCACCAGGAACTTTATACGTTGGTTTATTTACAGCAGCACCTTCTGATACTGGTGGTGGTACTGAATGTTCTGGTGGTTCATACGCAAGAAAAAGTATGGCTGCTATGACTGTATCAGGCACTTCACCAACCACAGCAACCAATGGATCAGCAGTAGAGTTTGTTACTGCTACTGGCTCTTGGGGAACAGTAACCCATGTAGGTATTTTTGATGCCTCATCAAGCGGTAACTTAATGGCTTGGGCAGCATTATCTGCTTCCAAGGCAGTAGCAAGTGGTGATGTATTTAGATTCGATGCTGGTGACTTAGACGTTACATTGGCGTAATACATGGCCTCAGTAGGCTATGGTTACGGTGGTTACGGGAAGTCCTTTTATGGGCAACCTGTATTTGAACTTGGCGAAGCGACTCTAGCGCAAACGTCAGCTTTTACTGCATCTGCGTCTATGACGTTTGCAGTATCCGCAACATCAGCACAAACATCAGGTGTAACGGCTTCTGGAACTTTACTCAAGTTAGGTGCAAGCACGATTGCACAAACATCTGCTGTAACCGCAACAGCCGAAGTAGTAAAACTGGGTTCTGCTACTATGGCACAAACCTCTGGGTTTGCTGCTACTGGCAGACAAATAGATCGTGGTGAAGCTACGATTGCTCAAACCTCTGGATTCTCAGCTACCGCAGAAGTAGTCAAACTTGGTACAGCAACCATAGCACAAACGTCTGCGGTGAGTGCAACAGCCGTTATTGTTCTAAATGCATCAGCTACAAGCGCACAAACTAGCGCAGTAAGCGCATCAGGAACATTAGTTAAATTAGGTGTAGCAACCTCGGCAGAAACATCAGGATTTAGTGCTACTGCAGAATTGGTAGTATCGGGTGAGGCTACTATGGCGCAGACAAGTGGAGTTACTGCGCTTGGTAGTATAAAATATTCTGGTGTAGCGACTATCGCACAAACATCTAGTCTTTCCGCCATTGGTGGCTTAAAATGGGAAGATGATACTGTAACGACAACCACATATACGGATCAAACAGTAACGACAACAACTTGGACAGACCAAACTGATCCGTCAACGTCTTGGTCAGAAGCAGCTTAACATAGGATAGGAAACATGGCAGATACAACAACTACGAATTTAAGTTTAACAAAACCCGAAGTAGGGGCGAGTACAGATACTTGGGGTACGAAAATAAATACTGATTTAGATACTTTGGATGCAATATTTGGCGCATCAGGTACAGCAGTCAATATGGGAGCAGTTACATTTGGTGGTGCTGTAGCAATACAAGGCACAACACCAACATTAACAATAGGAGATGCAGGTGCAGAAGATACTAAAATCGTTTTTGATGGCAACGCTCAAGACTATTATATTGGTCTTGATGATTCTGCTGATGATCTGGTAATAGGTAAAGGTTCAGCAGTAGGAACTACACCAGCTATTGTTATTGATGAAAATTTAAAGGTAGGTATTGGCAATGCCAGCCCAACTGAAATTCTAACTTTAGGAACTACATCAGATACTAATACCCGTATAGCAATCCAATCAGCAGATGATGGTGCGGGAACTATTCAATTTGCAGATGGTACAAGTGCTGCTGCTTATGCTGGATATATAAACTATACACACTCAGATAATGTTTTAGCTTTTGCGACAGCAAGC
>Ga0209232_1000856_pt1 | contig 17567 bp, 24 predicted proteins | sample ETNvirenome_2_60_FD_184066 | JGI IMG/M metagenome (GOLD analysis project Ga0209232, IMG submission 184066) | Marine viral communities from the Pacific Ocean - ETNP_2_60 (SPAdes) (version 2) | ecosystem: Environmental > Aquatic > Marine > Oceanic | place: Pacific Ocean | collected 2013-06-22
GGTCACCTTCCAAAAACCTGTCGGCATCGGCACGGCTAGTCCAACAGCACAGGCTGATATTCGCGGCGCAAACTCTGTTGTTCACGGGCGTGGTCAGCTTTACTTAAGCAACACAGAATCAGCCGCGATTAATCAAGGGAGCCAGATTTCGTTGGGGGGAACATATAGTGGAACTAGTGATACTTTTTTTGCAAGCATTGCTGGCAGAAAAGAAAACGCAACGGCTGGAGATTACGATGGCTATCTGCAGTTTTCCACGAGAACAAATGGCGGGAACAATGTGGAGCGGATGCGCATTGATTCAAACGGCAACGTCGGCATCGGCACTACGGCACCCAACGCTTCAGTTAAGCTGCATGTTGAAGAGACAGGCTCTAATGCTTACGTCCGAATTGTTGAAACAGGAAATACTGGTATCGACATTGGGCAGGAGACAAATGGAAACGCAATATTCAACCTCCGCGATAACAAAGACCTCAGGTTCTTTACCAACGCAACAGAGCAAGTGCGGGTCAAAAATGACGGAAAAGTCGGCATCGGCACAGCGTCCCCCGCTACTACCCTTGAGGTCAGCGGACCCATCAAAGGTGGTGTTTATGTGGTTGATAAGAGCGCAGACTTTACTTTGTCCTCTGGAGATAACGGTTCTCTTATTAACGGGACTTCCGCTTCCTTTGATCAGATTTCTATAACTAGCGATATCGGCGCAGGTTTCAACGCGACCGTATTAAACCCCGAAGCGGATGTTGATATTGTTGCTTCCAACAGTATGTCAATCAACGGGGTCACTAACGGAACCGTCACCTTGGCCCAAGGTTACCAACCCGCTACTATCGTGAGAATTTCGTCCAACAAATACGCAGTGTTTGGCAACTTGATATGATCCTAAGACCATCACTTGGGGGATCAACCAGAAGAAATGTCCCCTTTCCGTTAGATATAAGTGGGATGCCAACAGCTAGGTTGGCTTATGGGCTTCGTCAATTACGTGCTGGTTATACCGGAAATGCTATTCGTGTCCGTAGGGATACCGGAGGCGGTTCAGGAGATGACGACGAAGCGGACGTTGCATTCCATAATAGAGAAGTGAGCTTAAATAGCACGGTGAGCACCGGAGGGACTCTTCGGGATTTTGTGGGCAGCAACACAGCGCACATCACAACGTGGTATAACCAGAGTGGCAACACTAGCACTCAACAAGGAGGCGGGGTTTGGAACGGGTATGCGACTGCCCCTGATGCTACGTCTACAACACACACCCAACAACCCGAACTAATTTCTTCTGGTGTTTTTAACAAGGGCCTCAAATTTGTTACGTCGGGCGGTTACAGTGCTGCGGGTGATTTTCTTTCGGTGGCTAACTATAGATTACCTAATACTGACGATAATTTTAGTTTTATTTTTTCTGGCGTAACTTTCGATTTTACGGGGGGCGCGGGGCTTATATCTAATCTTGATAACTTCAACGACGGCGTTGATATGTTTGGTTTAAACACTGCCGCATACAGATTGGCTGTAGATGGAAACGATGAGGACAGCGCAGCGAGTAAACCTACAAATGTCCGTATGATCGTTAGTTCTTATTACGATAGGCAACGATCCAGCTCCCAAAGCGGGGATGGCAAGTCGATAATCCTTCGAGTAAGCGGGGTTGAAACCACAATGGACGTAGACGAAGATAAGCACGTTAGCAATTCTGGTAGATTTAGAATTGGCTGTAGATACATAAATAATAACCCCCTTAATGGTTTGTGCAGAGAAGTTTACGTTTTTGATTCCAGTGCGGGGTCTGGGCAAGCTGCTCTGAGCGACAGTCTAAAACTGGCCTTAGAAAGAAATATCGCCATCTACAACGAAGTTGACTTCGCATGAGGTATTTAAAATTTGACTCAATCGGTGGGGCAGAACAAAGGAGTTCTGAACTCTGGGAGCAACGATTGGCTAGACCCAAACGGGAAGAAGATGTGACTGCGTTTCTTTACCCCTTTGTCATAGCTGAGACGGCAGACGGAGGTTCTTATCTCCTGATCCCCGATGAAGGCACGCTTCTCACCAGCACGGAGACCGATGCACTGGAAGATGAAAGTTCGTTCCAGCAGTGGAAGCAGACCCATCAACCTGTTGAGTATGCGGCCTATTTAGAAGAAAATAGTTGAACCCGAACCATTTTCTTTCTAGCGTCCCCCATGGCTAAAATTGAATTAACTGACGACGAACGCCGCGCTCTCGCCCAACTCATTGACATCGCTGTGAAAGCGGGTGGAATCAACGTGGCTAAAGCTGCCACTCACCTATTCGATAAGATCGCAGTTGACGAACCACAGCCTGAAGAGGCTGAGGCTTCTGAAGATGCCGAAGCTGAATATGCGGCATGAGGTGCGCTTTCCTGACCCCGATTGACCATCGTGGGATTCAGGGCAAGTTGTTCCCTCAATGGCTGCGCTTGCAGCAGTGGTGTGATGCAAATGACTCCGCGATCCTGTCCTGTGACGGACTGTTCCTTAATTTTGCTAGGAACTATCTTGCTAGTTGCGGTGGCGGGTTCGCGGATCCGTCGCCGCCAGACGCGGAATGGCTGTTTTGGATCGATTCGGACATTCACTTCACCATTACGCAGGTAGAAGATCTTATCAGTATTAGCCCTGAGAAGAAGTTCGTCACAGGCTGGTATCGCGCAGCCGATAACGACCACGCTATGGTCGGAGACTGGGATGAAGAATACTTCCGCAAGAAGCATCATATGCCTTTCTTGTCGGCGAAGGGCCTTCAGAAGATAGCGCAGTCTAACCCAGAACGGCTTATCCCTGTGGACTGGTGCGGGTTTGGGTTCACCAGAGTCCACCGATCTGTGTATGAGCAGATGAATTATCCCTACTATCCCCTCAATGAGTTCGAGATCGACGGGTGCTCTCACCCACACACCGGCAACGAATTCACCGCAAAAGACCTTATTTTCGAGGACATTAGCTTTTGCCAGAAATGCTACGATTCTACTGGAATACGCCCACATGTGGCCCCCCGCATCCGGCTTAACCACTTGAAATCTAGCTTCGTTTGAATATACTCGACAGGTGCCTGTATCTAGGAATCAGCCCAGCCCGCAGAGGCAGTCCGTCCTTTCTTTCGTCTCGCCGAAGGTAGCGGACCTTCTGTTTTTTGAGACGGTTGACGCGCAGAAAGTGGGCAAGACACCGCCCGCCTACGGGACCGCGCACCCTGACACAGAAAACTTTAAAGACCACAAGTTGTGCTTCGTCAAGCAGGCCGATGCAAATGGCCTGATGTATGAGTATTACTACGCAGCCGATAGAGCCTCGCAGGACGATTACAACTTTGAGTATGCCCAAGCCGACCTTGGCGGCAACAAATACGACACAGTAACGAGGACATACGTTACCTTACGTTCTTCGTTTAGTGATACCGGCGGGTCTGCAGCAGGAGATGCGATGCCGGATCCAACGAGTCAGTTCAATGCTGAAAATGTGGTAAACCATGACAATGTCTACGTTGCGGGCGTTGATGAAGTAGATGACTTTAGCACGGATTATATTTTTTACAGTAGGCAGCAAAAAAGAATCGGAGACAAAGAGCTCGACGGATTGTTTGTCGTCGAGCAGAAACTGTATTTCCGAAGAGTAGACATTGTTACTCAGCGCCTCGACCCAACTACCGAGGGGTCTTTGAAGACGGTAGTTAAATTAATCCGACGGGGTGAGACGTTCAAAACTCCCACTCCTTCTCTCAATGGCAGCGTAACTGATCGGATAGCCGGATCTAAACAGTGGATTGATAAACAAAACTGGGGGCTCATGGACACGGGCCAGAACATAGACTGCCGCCAGCTGAGCCATGATTGGTGGCAAGTGACTATCCAAGATGTCATTCCACAAGGACTAGACGACGATTCTACGCACAGCACTACTGGCAAAGTATTGCGAACTTACACAACTTATAAAAATTACACATGGCCCTCTGTTGTCGGCGGTTTAGTTTTTACTACGGTTGAGAAAAAAGACGGCTCTCGAAAAACAGTAGTCACTGTAAAAAACAAAGAAGGCAAAGACGGATTCAGCGGCCCAACAAAAATGACTGTCACGCAGATATGGAAGCGGACAGCCATGACCCCTCCTGCTCCAGTAATATTTAAAACCGTGAGCGGCGCATATGCCGGTGTGCAGTTTTCTGTCCGCGTCAGCAACGTATTGACTGAAGCAATCACGCTGACCGACTTTATCGGAACGAATGATCCGGTTTACAAACTAGGAGAATACGGTTTCCCAAAACCATTTGTTGGTCCGTCAACTCCATCTGATTGGCCCACAGATGATCCTTTTATTGGTGCCGCTAGTCAGCGCCCATTTAGGGGAGGCTATCTTCTTGAGATTGTGCAAATCCACCATCCCTCTTGATGGAAGAAAATATCCCAGACGTTCTATCTGACCAGATTGACGACCCGAATCTTCCAGATGGGGGATCTATTGGTAGTCTCGATTGTGCTAACGTCGATTACGACGACCCGCATTTGTATCGCCCCCACGCATTTGCTTTGCGTCACGGAGACGACGGGGCGCAGATTGCCTACGGAGAACTCCACTGGCGGGTAGATACATTCACGTTAGAGTTTACCCAAAGCACGGTCGCCGTAACCGCGCACCCTGATCATGCTCACGATCACCCGCACACGCATACAACTACGCTTCAAAGCCCTACAAAATCTGGGCCTGACCTAGAGAGCACTGGGGGATACTATGGTGTTGGTTCAGGTTACGACACCAGCACTGCGGACCATTGTCACGACATCACACACACCCACACCATAAGTCAGCCGGTTAGCACCGACACAACCTCGGGGGTAAAAGAGACTGATGGAAGTTCTTCTAGTGAACTAACCCACACGGTCACAGGATTAGAAGCAGGCGGGGCGCAGATCACCTATTGCAGTGGGGCCGGACAAAGCTCGATCAATAATATCACTCAACAGGTTCCCAATATTAATGAAAAAGATGGGGCGGCAATGGATTCAAAACTCGACGGAGTCCACACGTTTCATCAGCTCGATGGCTACGGCGAAGTATATTTGTGCTGGGAAGTAGACTTTGAAGAATCGCCTAATGTTCAAAAATGTTGGGTGCAAATAGGGGTGCCGTCTGGCAGCGTTACGGGACCAATAACAGTCGGAAACACCACAACAGGAAGGTTAGCGCAACCCCCCGATCCTGATTACGTTGTTAGCACCTACCATGCCCACATTGGCACCGTTAATCTTAACGAGCGCGTTGTTCAAAAAATTTCTAGCGACGTATCTTGGCAACCGATTGTAATGGACAGGGTTCGTGCTTGATCCCTGTTTCTTGACCCTTAACTCAAAATTTGTTAGCGTGGGTTATGGCCACGTTGACCGCTCAAGGGGTAACTGATGCCCTTCAATCTGTGTGCGGATCACCCGCAGCGCAAGGTGTTGAAGGTGCCCCACAGTTTAGAAAAGAACTGAACCTCGCCCTACCCCGCCTCTACAACATGGGGCTGTGGCGAGACCTTTTGTTTGAGCACGTTGTATCTACTTCCGACGGAACATTTACAATCCCCGACCACGCCGAGTCTATTGTTGCGGCTCTTCTCGACCCGACTGGGGATAGTGTAGATTATTCATACCCGCAAAAAATACGCGCTCAGTTCCACGATTACAATATCGTAGGCCGCAACGACCGCGACGGCGAGAACACGCTGGCTTCATTCGGAATTGTAGACGACGGTTATTCGTCAACTATTGAAGAAATAAAACCCATCTCAGATTTTTCTTACACAACCCCCACAGGATATGGGCTCGTTGTTCTCCCCGTTTTCCCCGCTATGGCGCTCCCCACAGGAGTTAGTGACACATTTATAGAAGTTGATTTTACAGTTGCAGCGGGGTCTAAGACAGAAAGATTTGTTTTAAACGGACAATCATTTTTATCTACTACAGATATAGATATATCGTCAGTTGAACAAGTTAAGACAGGTGGGACTGATCTAGGGGCAAATGTAGATGTAGTCGCTATTCCAGTGACGATAACACCAAGCGATCAAGCAGTAACTTTAAACGGGACAACTATTAAACAAACAATTCCTGCAGTGGGCGCAGGAGCTTCGACAACTATTATTGTCCCGCTAACTGACGTAAGCGGGATAGAAGTTGGCGATATTCTTAGTTTTAACGGTTGGGCTAACGCCGCTTCAGACGGAGGATCATCCGGTGCCGAAATAGACCCTGCGAGTAATTATTATCCAGTTACCGGAATTGATACGAATAAAAAAGAAGTCTACATCTATCGCTCCACTAGCGAGTATAATCTTTGGACCGCGACCGGAGGGGAAAGTATTTTTCATTTTCCTTCGACTAAGTTAGCTACTTTAAGAGAGCCAAATAAAGTAGGTCGTTATCGTCGATATAGAGTTGATGTGAATAATCAAAAAGCCTCTCTTCGTCTTTTGTTAAAGCGTAAGTTTACAAGTCTTTTAGAACCAACGGATTTAATCCACATCTCAAGCCTAAGCGCCATCAAGCACGCGATGCTCGGCAATATTGCTGAAGAGAACGCAGACCTTGAAAGAGCCAACTATCATTGGAGCGTCTGCCGAGGAGTCCTCGACGAACAACTCGATGCTCATCGCGGTGCGGCCAAGCCCGCTGTCCGTTTTGACCCCACTGGTTCTGGTGGGACTCTTTTAAACATCATGTAACTTTTACCCCTATGATCGAATACATTACAGAAAACGTAGACACCCTGCTTCAAATCGCAGCGAGTGTAATCGCCGTAGCTTCTCTTGTTGCTACGTTGACTCCGAACGAGAGTGATAATAAGTGGGTCTCCCGCGCTTCAGCCGTTGTATCGTGGCTCGCCCTTAATGTGGGCAAAGCCAAGAGTAAGTGAGCCATTTCTTTAAACTACTAACCGCTGCTCTTCAGGCTTATGTCGAACATGTGCGACTGCGAAGAGACCGACATCTCGACGCTTTGGAAGATCGCCTTGATGGCCTTGCTGCCATTGGCGATGCTCATAGCAAGTTGCTCATCGAGCGCGTCTCAAAACGCATCGAGCGCGAACGCCAGCGCATTATACGATCCCCCGACGATCACACTGATTAAAGGTAGGTCGTATCAATTCAAAGAGGGGGTTCTTGTAGGTCGTGAAGAACACAGATTTCACAGCGACTATTCTTACCGCAGGGCCATCATCATTGGTAAATAATGGATACAAAGTTTCTAGTTTCGCTTGGCATTGGCCTCGCTGTGCAAGCAGCAGGCATTGTCTGGTGGGCGAGTAACTTACAGAGCAGCGTTCAGCATAACGATTTTCAAATCCAGATGATCGCGAAAGATGTAGATAAGCACGCAATCTTTGTCCGCGATTGGCCCGCCGGAAAGTGGGGGAGCGGTTCGTTGCCGGATGACGTTAGGCAGAACTTAAAAATTGGTGAACTAGAGCAAGAAGTGGATCAGATAATGAACAAGCTCTACAACCGTGACCCCCTTAGCAACATAGGCGAATGATCTTTAACACACGTATATTTGACTCTTTGATTGGGATGGCCGCTCCGGTCATTGGTCTTGTTACCAGTATGCAGGAGCAATTTGAGTATTGGCTGAGGGTAGGCTCGCTAGTTGTCGGCATCGCGGTAGGAATAGCATCTCTTTACCGTTTAATTAATAAATGAAGATTGGGTTAGCAGTAGGGCATTCTCGTCAAGGAGACGAAGGAGCTATGACTGCTCGCGAGTCTGGCTATTCTATTTCAGAGTTTACGTTTAATTCTGATTTAGTTCGTAGGATAGCCCCCGCTCTTACTATGGATTATGTGATCTACAACGACTACAAAGACCCCACCTATGTCGGCGCTGTTGATTACCTCGCCCAAAAACTTATCGACGATGAGGTAGATGCGGTCGTCGAGTTGCACTTCAACTCGGCCACCCCACAAGCTGAAGGGCACGAGTGGCTTTACTGGCACGCCAGCAAAGGTGGCAGTAAGTTAGCTTACGCTCTGAAAGAAGAAATGGAGAAATCTTATCCTGATATGAAATCCAGAGGGGCGAAGCCTAGAGCAGCAAAGCAACGGGGCTCATATCTGCTCCGCAAAGTGCGCCCTATAGCTGTCATCGCGGAACCGTTCTTCGGGAGCAACTGCGAAGAGTGGATGATGATAAATAACAATCGAGGTAAACTGGCTGGGGTTTATGCTAGAGCCTTAAACAAATTTGCAGGCGGATGACTCTCCCCAAATCAATCCACATAGCAGGAGTTCCTGTTAAGATTATCAGAGAAGACCTAAGCGATGAGAACAATCGTTCAAAAGGATATTACGGATATTACTCACACGAGAGAAAAACAATAGTGGTCGATACCGCCCTTAAACCAGCAGAAGTAAAAACAACAGTTCGACATGAGATGCTACACGCGTGCCTAGCCTTTAGTGGTCTTGATAGATTAGATTCTTTCGAGGAAGAAAGTTTGGTAGTCTGTATAGAAGAGCTGTTCTTCCCTGCGTGGGAAAGATTTTGCAAAAGATTCAAAGTATAATGGCTAAAAAGAAAAAATCTAAATCCCGCGTCAACGAAGCCGGTAACTACACAAAACCAGCTATGCGAAAGCGGCTGTTTCAGCGGATTAAAGCGGGATCAAAAGGTGGGCCTCGTGGAGTGTGGTCGGCGCGTAAAGCGCAATTGCTAAGTTTGAGGTATAAAAAAGCTGGTGGAGGGTATCGCGATTAATAAATTATGGCTTTACGAAAATCACAACAATCCCTCCGCAACTGGACAAAGCAGAAGTGGCGAACCAAATCAGGCAAGAAGTCTTCTAAAACAGGAGAGCGATATCTGCCTGACGCTGCGATTAAATCTTTGTCTGCTGCAGAATATGCAGCAGGAACTAAACGTAAACGTAAAGCTAAAGCCCGTGGAAAGACTCGCGCTAAATATACCGACGCGGAGCGAAGAGCATTTTTAAGAGCGTCGGGTAAGTCGCCGTCTAAACGAAAACGTAAAACCAAAAAATAGTCCATGAAAGGAAAAGACGAAGTTAAACCACACATGATGTATTCACCGGATGGCAAGAAAGCCGTTATGGCGAAAAACAAAAAAGAACATTTGGCACTCGCGGCTAAAGGGTTTGTCCATAAAAAGCCAGCCTCGAAGATGGCTAAAAAGAAAGCCGCAAAAGGCAAGATGTAGTCGTGGCTGCTAAACGATTTAAGCGTCTGCCCTCTGGCCGGATATCATATCTCGGCGAGACGTTTGCGGGGTTCAACAAACCAAAGCGGGCTCCGAAGGGGAGCAAGAAGAAGTTTGTTGTTCTCGGTAAACAGGGGGACAAAATAAAAAAAGTTTCTTACGGTCATCGAGATTATTCTGATTTTACAAAACACAAGAACCCTAAACGTCGCGCAAACTTTCGTGCTCGTCATAACTGCGCCACCGCTAAAGATAAAACCACAGCGCGGTATTGGGCGTGCAAACATCTCTGGTAGATGAAGAAAAAACTGCCCCGTCAATTTTCTAAAGAGGGACGGAGCAAACTTATTAAGTTCACCCCGAACTCTGAAAACGTCAAGCAGGCGTTTGAGCGAAGCCAAAATCTCGGCGTTCTTCCTAACTCGTTCACCCGTGGAGCCGGTCGCATGACTGGCTTTTTGGGTGAAATTGGGTTTGAGCTTCTATTTCCTGAATCAAAATACGTGGGCAACTTTAGCCTTACTCACGACTACTTACTTGGGAATAGAAAAATCGACGTTAAGTCCAAGACATGCCGTGACAAACCTCGCTCGCACTACACTGCTTCTGTAGTCTGTCCTGAAGGAAAGCCCCTCAAAGCAAGCCACTATTTTTTCGTCCGCGTCCGTAAAGACCTTACCCGAGCGTGGATGCTAGGCTGGGTTACAAAGAATAGACTTCTTTCGGAAGGCGAGTTTAAACGCAAAGGCGACGAGGACGACTACGGGTTCAAATACAAAGTGTCAGGATATCATATTCCGATCTCGGCCTTACGCTCACCGTCTTCATTATGAGACCGCAATAGCGGCAGGAATAATATCATATCTCTGTTCGATGTTAATCGTCCAGACTTTACCCCCTCCCTGCCCAACTGATTTTACAGGACGTATCCCGCTGTTTGCTTTTCCGGCCTCTTCCAAAGCAGACATCCCCCGTCGAACAAACTCAAGGTTGTTCGACATCCCCACACTTCTGCCGTTGTTCAAATCATGAAGAGTCACTTGGAACTCTGTGAGTGTCCCTTCCCATGTTCTCAGTGTGTCATTAAGAGCGCGGCACTTCTTGGAAAAGAATTCCACTAATTCAGCAACCGCTGACCGGCTAGAGTTGTCATAAGCTGCTGATGAGACCGACACATCAATAAAACTGGTTACTCCAAATCTCCCATAAGACTCAATCTCTTGGGGCACTACCCAATCGAGAAGCCACTTCCCAAAGTGTGGGAGCTCTGTTTTTATTGTGGCTTCCAGCATCTTGTTTGGGGGGAAGTTGCTAGTAGCATTATCGCTTATACGTAAAGCCATCAGCTTGTCACGATTACTGCTGTCAAGCGCGGGGATAACCGACAAGCTATTAGCATCCATGTTCAAAGACATGATTACTCTTCCCGCCCATGGAATTGAAATCGAATCGGCATACTTAGCCATATACTCGATTCGTGGGTTCGCCACAGCCCTCTTAATAAGTTCAGTTGCTTTCCGTTGATCTTGGAAAGAACTCGCACTGGTGGTGTCGTCGATTACCCACGACGCGACTCGGCCAAGGTCTTTGTTAAATTTGGTATGGCCCGATAGATAGTCAGAGGCGTCAGAGAAACCCCCGACAAGACCTGAAATAACACGGTTTGATAGCAAGCTCTTCCCTTTATTCGTCGGCCCAACAAGAATTAACGCCTGCCCTTGTCGGGTTTCCCGATCTAATATCGCCTCGTAAAAGCGTTTCATCCACGCAAAGAAATAATCAACCGTCGGACGAGACGTAGAGTTCTCAAACAATTGGTGCAGCCAAGCGTGAATAAACGGCCAGTGTTGGGGATCTCCATCCGAAGCGGGCTCAACAGGCTCTACTGTTGATGTATTCAAAATACGGTTACCGCTTTCTTCAACGACCCGCTCCTTTGAAAAGACCACGGGGGCGATCTCAGTAATCCTATTTTGATTACTTACTACCAGCACGGCGGCTTCTACTTCTGATAACGGTTTCCCCTTTTTCTGCTTGGGGCAAAAACCCATCTGTCGCAATTCTAAAACAAGTTGATCTCGTGGGATCTCTACCGCGATATTATCGAGCAGCTTAAAAAACTTTTTTCCATTAAACCAATACTCATCCAAAAGAGACCCGAGTTTTTTCTGCTCGTAGTCTTCCACAAACGAAGGCCCGAATATATCCCGCCAAGATAAAAACCCTCTGCCAGCTCGGTCGCTGTAGCAAATCATTCCATCTTCGGCTACTTGGCACCCTTCACGATCTATCCCATCGTCGATCCAAAATAACGGTCCTCTGCTCCCCACGTCAAAGGGGCCTACCCATCTGTGCCCATAGTCAGTTTTTACTTTGTCCGCAACAACATCGATGGGTATAGCTGTGTCCCCAGATTGCGGAGGGTTTGTCTCAGCTGCTTTTAACAAAGCTGTGTGGACTACTGACTTCGGTAACGGAGTCCCAATTTTTGTCCACTCGGATCCTAACTCAAAATACTGTGATGGGTTTAGTGATGTCTCATCGAACCCAGCAAAAATTTTATTGAGGCGGAGAATCTTTTTTAATTCCTTAGCAAACGCTGGGAACATATCCGGAGGAATAGGAACCCCCTGCTCGAATTCCCAGACCAATCTAATGTAGTCGCTGTAGGTCTTAGACCTCCATGTAGGAGAATTTTTACCACATAGCGTTGCTATCTTACCGTCGACAAGAGACCAGTCTACCGGCGCATCGTAGTCGGCTACGATGCCATAAACTTTGTTGGCAGGGTTCTCGGTGGAGATCCTTTTAGATGGAGCTCTTCCCTCGACTGTGCTGTAAAAAACGTGCTTTGTTTTGAGGTTAGCGCACCATGCTCGATACTCTGCTTTTGATGCAAAAGAAGGTAATGGTTTCCCCAGCGAAGAAATGTCTGATGCTTTAAGAGCCGCAGAAGAGCGTAGATTTTCAATGTATCTGTAGTTCATTTAGTATAGCGAGTTAAAATTGTTCCATCGGCAGAGAGAGGAATGTCGGGAATCCAAGCAGGCGGGGTCGACATAATCCCTAAAACTTCCTTCAGAACCTCCTCCGCTTTGTTTGCATCTGTTTCAACTACGATTTCATCGTGGACGTGCATAATGACGTTATGGCCTGCTTCATTCACTCTTACAAGCATGTCTGAAAAAATATCTCTAGCGAGTGCTTGTGACGCATTCTCAGCTACAAACCCGCCCCACAGTTTTATCGGAATCATCTTAGCTCCTTTTGGGAAATGGGCACAGTATTGTAACCTGCCCCCTTCAATCCTATCGGCAGATATGAGCCCGTAGTCTAGTGACCTGCCGCTTGGGAGATCGACAGTAAACGGAGTGGGGATGTTTTGATCCGATAGCGTGTAAGCGCCCCTAATGTCAGAATTATATTGCTGCCATAACCGCGTAACCGTTTCCATTGACGCCCGATACAAATCTACCGCCGCGTCAGCTTCTGATTGAGTCATGCCCGACATCTCAGCAAAACGCTTTTTACCTGCTCCGTAACCACACCCCAGAACCATCGCTTTTACTTTGTGCCGTAGTTTTGGTTCTTGTTTCAAAACCCCCTTATCTTTGTCCCAACTACCAAAACGAATTGCAAAGGCTTCATAAATATCTTCAGTCTCCTCAATTTCACTAAGCATCTTTTTGTCTCCCGCTAACCAACAAAGAGTGCGGACTTCAATCTGGCTCAAGTCGGCTACTACTAATCGCTTGTCTTCTTTTGTTGATATTAGATGGCGAAGATTCACCCCAAACATTTCGTCACGGGGTAAGTTCTGAAGATTAAGATTTCCTCCGCTCCCACTAAATCTTCCAGTGTGCGCTCCAAAATACATAAACCCGCCGTAGTATCTACCGTCAGGCATCGTAGCTACATCAAAACTCTCTACCTTCTTTTTGATCGCGTTTATTCTCCGCCAGTTTTGTGTCGCCTCTATCCAGTCGTGCTTCTTACTGTTGTAGTCGATCCATTTTTTACTCTCAGCGTTGGTCTTCGCAAGACTAGCCGGAGGCTCTATCCCTACCTTTTGACACTCCTCATCAAATGCAGCGCGACTTAGCAGCGGCTTCGTGCCAAGCCAAGGGATCGCAGACTCCGCCTCAAATAACTTTTCGTTTATAACCTCTAGCTGTTTCTTCAAAAGTTCAGAGTCAATTGGTATGCCCCCCTGACAAATCCGGCGGTTCAACAAACTTATTTGACGCTCTTCTTCAGGCCACTTATCGCTATATGTCTCCCATAATCTCAGACATAGTTCTGCGTCCTTCATCGCATACTGACTAACTTCCGCACGGAATTCTTCCGTCATTGCCTCCCACCGTTTCCCGCTCATGTTGTCGCGGGTGCTCTTATCTACTTCAATCCCAAACGCTTTGTTAGTCGCGCCTTTAAGAGAACGAGGAAGTCGAACATACGCCGCCAGATCGGCTGTGCAGTGCCAGACGAGGGGGCTGACTTCCGGCCACCACCCTTGGGAGGCTCCATATAAATATAAGGTTTCATCGAATGATGCGTTGTGGCTCAGTGCCGTATTCCCAATTAATAAGTCCCAGTTAAACTCCTTGGGGTGCCCAACAAATTCTGTCCCGTCAGTCCCTTTGACTGTGAGCATGTATGCGTCAAAATCTGGGTGGGTAAAGTAACCCATAGGCCCGAGCGTCCGTATGCTACAGCGCTTGTCATAATAAGTCTCGTAATCGAGTGCATAAGTTTTCATGTCTTAAAAAGACCCCCCTACTGGACACTGAACAAACCAGTAGGGGGGTAAGCTGCCGCCGTTTTTATGTGGTTACGGCGAGGGCGATGAGATAACCAGACCCAACAACGAGTCCGCCACAATACCCGAATGGTTACTCGCTTCCTATTTCGGTTTCTTTTCCGTCTACAACAAAGGTCAGATTCAACTGATCTTTGTCTTCGATTTCCAATTCAACTCCAATCGAAGAAGCTAGGGCTGCTCGAATGTTGACGAGTTTTATTTTTCCCTGCTTTGCTTGCTCCAATTGCGTGTCGAGTTCATCAATCATGCCTCCCAGCATGGTGATCTCTTCCTCAATTACCGTATGATTAAAATCCGCCATTATCTTGAGAAGTTATTGGCAAATTTTTGGACGGCCTCACTTGTCTCCTTGTCGGTAAACGTGAGTGATGGGGCATACCACGAATACTTACCGCGAGAAATGAGGGCGGACGTAAAGTCCCAGAACCTCGTGAACGCGGGAGTTTCGGGGTTAAACAGGGTAAACGTAGCCAGACGTTTGAAGGTCTGACGATACGCATCCTTAGCCACATTAATGCGACCGAGAGCGAAGAACTCGTCTCCGATTGGAAACGGGAAGGCGGCTTCCACAGCGGCATCTTCTGGCTTTGCAATCGCCAAAGTAATGTCTGCGAACTCCAACATTGGGTAATCAGACGACTTAGCAATCTCGTCACGCTCTTCTTGCGAATTAGCGATGCGAGGAATTTCGTCATCATCATACGGGATGTCTTCCCTCCAACCCTTCAACACAGACACAGGAATAGCCGCAACAGCTGTTTCTGGTTCTGCGATGACAAACTGCTTATCTAAAACGATGCTGCCAAAAGGCGCATCAATCTCAGATGTCTTTTGCACCACGTTGATCCTTGGGATCTCAATATCGCTTGGTTCAATCATCATAGCCGCTGGGGACATGATTTCCGTCGTGGTGGCTTCTTTTATTTCTCCTGCCATGTTATTTCGTGTTTCGTGTTTCTTTGTTTAAGCGAGAGTGTGTCTCGCTTGAGATGACGTGACAATACCCGCATCGACGCAGGCGTCAACAAATTCTTGAGAAATTTTTTTCTTTTCTCCTTTTTCGGCTTTTTCACCGAGGGCTTTTGCAATTTTTGAGAGTGGCAAGTTGGCGGATTCAATTACTTCTTCAGCGCTCATACCAAACTGTTCTGCTATGGCTACGAGTCCCATGTTGTCTTCTACTTTCTTTGGAGCCCCCATGCTTCTTAGACGTAAACTCGGAAACTCAACTCCATCTTTAGCCATGCCAATAGCTCTTTTCTTTAATTGATCCGCCCAGTTAGAAACCATTTTTGCCACCAGCCACAGTTGCTCAATAACTTCAGGGTCTTCGACAGAGTTGATGTCAACATCTGGGAGCTCGGTATTGATCTTCTTTGCTACCGATATGACTAAGCCCCCCAAAGCAGGACACGCATCTTCGTGTCGACAAAAGCGACAGTTTACTGTCGGCGTTAAATCAGAGAGTTCTGGAGTTCCTGTTTCCCATTTTGGTCTAACGTGTTCCCCCTTCTTAATAACCTCTGAAAGCTTGCGGACCAGCGCGGGAACATCATCTCTTGTGAATTTGTAAAACAAAGTTTCGTTGCGAACGGGAACATAAAAAACAAATATGATCTCTTTAAGATCTTTGAATTTTTGAAAGGCCCCTACGGTGTATGCTTGCGCCTGCCAGTTTTTTTCTGGTGGGTCAATTATACTGATGCCCGTTTTGTAATCAGCAAGAATACCTGTGTTATCATCAAACACCGTAAGACGGTCACAAGTCCCCCATGTTCCGGTGCCTTCTAATTCCACAGTAAGTTGAACTTCTTTAAAGTCTTCTTTCTGAGACCTCCCCGTTTGAGCATAGTTAGTTAAGAACGACTGCTCTTCTTCTACGATTTGATCGAAGATAGATATCTCTTCTTCGCTCTCAAGATTAGAAGTATCATTAACCTCTAACGCTTCGTGGATTCGAGTTCCCTTTTCAGCAGCCGCGCTAGTCCCCTCTCTTCCGTGATAGCCAGCGCAACCAGCAATGTATTTAAGGGCGGACGGAGAAAACTCCGCGTGATCTCTATCTGAGTGGGAGTCGGCCATAGCCGCGATCATACACGGTCGCTGCGACCTGTCAAAATGTATTGAGCAATTAAGTAGGCGTCGATCATTCCGTCATGCGGAGTTCGGCACCGTTTGTTTTTTAGCCAGTTCTCTTCAGGAGCCATCCTTTCAGCAATATTCAAAGCAGCTACTTTAGACATCCCCTTTGGAATGTTACCTAACATTTTCTTTTGCCACTTATGGACAGACACTCTGAAAAGCTCGAAACCCTTTATCTCTGCCATCCCCACGATCTTGCCAAAACTTAATGCCATTGATCTAACAGCCTGAGAACTTTTTGCGTGTGCGAGGGGCTCCTCAACCGCAAGGATAAACGGTGTATTAAGATCGGTCAGCCAGTCGTAGACTTTTTTTGCATCAACCTCCCGCTTCTTACTTAGCTGTTTACACGGCATCGCTGTTTTACTAACTATCTTTCCGCTAAAAGTTGAGATCGCACATAAACCCCCATCGAGGCCGTTGTCGACACCTACGATTATGCCATGTTCTTCAGACATGACGGCGATATAATTAGTCCGTTTCCGTGTTCAGGAGTAAACACAAGGTAGTTCTTAGGAAGCGCTTGAATAAACAATACTTCTTTTGCTGTCGAAGGGACCACTCTGAAAAAAGTCCCCACCAAAGTCTTTCGAATAAAACCAAAGTCATTTTTTGTGGGCTCATCTTTTCTAATAAGCACCTTTGGGTTTACTTCTACTGCCCGTTTAGCAAAAAGTTTTTTCATTATTCTAACGCGGTAGAATCTAAAAAACATGGAGTGCTCGGCCCAAGATCGCATGACATCAACTGATCAAGGGCCATATCAATTTCTTTATCGTTAAGGCCGTGTTTTTCTTTTAATATAATCTTTGTGCCCGCAATAGAATAACAAGCAATCGAAGGGTTACTTGCGTGTTCTACAACTCCGATGTAAGCGTCTTTTAGTTCGCTGAACATCAACATACTTTTTTTCTTAAAAGACTTAGCGTGCTCCGAAAATCCTTTGTAGCAAGCAGGATCAAGCTGCCTGTAAAAATAAGGATCATCTGAAGGATGATAATATGCCCCTTCAAATTCAGGAGCTCCTGAATCAAAGTCATAAATCATTAGTCTAAATCAATTACTGGTTTGACTGCTCCCTCTCCACGATCTGCTTTTGTGTTATTCAAAATAGAAATATCAATTTGCATCTTGCTGCTCCCTCCTGACTTGGCATTTAGCCCTAAGTTACGCCGAATAAATTGATCGAGCTCAGATAGTTCCCGCACAGTTTTTGCAGGGCGCAGATTTTTTACACTATCCCGCATTAACTTGATCCCTGTTGCCGCAGCGTAATGCTGATACTTGTCTGCCGGAGTTGATTGCCTCTCGGCTATTTCAAGTATCGCTTCGTCTTCTTCTGTCCGCGCATCGTGGCTTGCTCGGAGTATTGCTTCGTCCGTAGTAGAGTCCA
>Ga0209232_1000857_pt1 | contig 17561 bp, 14 predicted proteins | sample ETNvirenome_2_60_FD_184066 | JGI IMG/M metagenome (GOLD analysis project Ga0209232, IMG submission 184066) | Marine viral communities from the Pacific Ocean - ETNP_2_60 (SPAdes) (version 2) | ecosystem: Environmental > Aquatic > Marine > Oceanic | place: Pacific Ocean | collected 2013-06-22
ATTTAAGTTGGATAACAGCTAAAAACGAATACGAATCTAAAGTACAAGAAAAAATACACAATCCAAATAAAATAACTTAATGGCAATACGATTAACAGACATAGTAACAGTAATGAAAGACAAATGGACTTATGGAGATAAGTTTTTTGGATATACAGAGGAATTTAATGATAACCACAGCACTTTTTACCCATCATTACTTATAACTCCTCCTGATTCTGTTTTTCCTGAAGTAGGATTAGATAATGGGTGGGAAAATTATACTTTTGAAGTGTATTTCTCAGATAAATATAATAGAACGGAACAATCTTTTGAGGATATAGATTTAAGATGGCAAAACCTTCAAGATTTAGCAACAGAATGGCTAGATTTATTTTTAAAACACTATCAAGCAGAAGCACCTATACTTGCTTTTTTAGAGGATGAAAGCGTAGTGCTAGAAAGAAACAAAGAAGTTGCTAACGACCAACTGTTACAAATAAAAATGACATTTACTTGGAGGGTTTTAAGTAAGTGCTTTAGACCTCAATCTCATTTACCAAACCAAATAGACAATTCACTAGGATTATGGCTAAGTGCAGATAGTGGAACCACATTTAAAATAGCAACAAAGCAAGTTAGCGAATGGAAAGACAGGTCAGACAGAAAAAATGACTTTTCACAAACTGTAACAGATAATCAACCTCTTAGATATACTTATCGTAGCGGAACTATTTCTCACGACGATAATTTTGGTGTTTTTAATGGTAAAACGAGACTTAACTTTCCTATAGGAAAAAAAGATTATTTAGAATACTTTGACCCTGCAGATACAGACCCTCCTATTTCGTTAACATCAAATTCTTTCACTATTTTTATTGTAGCATCCTATAATATTGATGTTGCTGAACCTAACATAGAGTCTCCTCTTTCTGTAAAGAACAATTCTGTTCCAAATTATGGTAGTATGGAGTTGGGAAAGCAAAGTATTTTGTATTATGAGGGTAATATTAGCGATGGAACTAATACAATGAGTCTAATAACAAGCAATGTTAAAGAACAAAGTATTTCTACTTGGCAAATAGAGGGAGATACAGGTAGGTTGTGGGTTAATGGTAATTTGTTAACCACACAAACTGTAGCAGGATTTGATATAACAGGAAAATTTGTACTGTCAACTTGGTATATTGGTTGGAACTCTGTAGCAAACCACTCTTTTGATGGAGATATAACTGAAATAATAGTATATGACTCTGCATTAGGAGACTATAAAAGAAAACAAGTAGAAACTTACTTAAATGGTAAATATAAAATGTATTAAGATATGAGTTATGGAATAAATGGAACATTGAGTGTAGGTATAGACCCTTATGGATATGGTGAAAATAGTAAGAACAGAGATAGACAGTATGTAGCGTCGTATAGCGGTATTTGGTCGGTAAACGAGCCTATTGTTATAAGTGCATATTGGAATGGTTTATATGAAAACCAAGAGCCTCTAGCATCAAATTATAGTGGAGGGAATGGAGATATTGTAAACATAATATTTGATGTTTATCAAATAAGTGAAGCGTCAGGAGCTACTTTTCCTGATGATTGGACTTTAATAGGTTCAATTAGAAAATCAAGAGATGTAAGGAACATAAGCGAGAGAGACAGAATAGATGGGGGAGATGGTGTTTCTACATCAGTAGGACATATATTTACTGTAGATATAAGTGAGATGTGTAGAGATTTATTATCATACTCTTTAGTTCCTCACGGAAAAGGAACTTTTACTAGTACATTTTTTGGAGGTTTAAATGGAGGGGCAGAACAGCAGGGAAATAGATTTCAACCTGTATGGGCTGACAATTTTATAGTTACAAAAAACGGAGCTTGGAGGAGAATAAAGGTCAGAATGAGGTCTGAAATAATTAAAGACGATGGGTTGATAGTAGAGGCTACTGCTGCAGGCAGTATTAAAAGTACAAATAGCACCATAACTATACTTAATACAGCTTTAGATTATGACGGAAGTCAACCTGCAGGTAGACATATGAACACTTCAGCATTTCAGCATTTAGGTTGGGGAACAAGTAATAGATATGTTAGGTCTTTTCAAACCCTATGTAATAATGGATTGTGGGGAGGAAGTAATCTATATGGGACTTCACTTTGGAACCAAGCAAAAGAGGTTAGAATGGATGAGGCTGCAGAGTTTTTACAATGGATGCAGGGGACATCAAATAATTATTCTATTTGGCATAGTGAGTTTGATGCAGCAGCAGGAGAAACACAATATGGCTCAAATAACACTTCAGATTTAGCTACAGATAATTATATATTAGTACAAGCTTATGATAATAATCTAACTCTGATTAGAAGTGGCTATTTATATGATTTTACTCAAAATTACAAACCTAAAGAAACAATCAATGGAATAACAGATGTATGGCCTAGAGGTCAATATAGAATGTGTGCTCAAAACATATCTCCTGTATTTATAAATGCAAATATAATTCACGCAGACTCTACAGTAAAAGATATATGGGAAAACGGAGGGGAGACATACACTAGAAGGCTTATAGATGTAGATGGTAACGCTTCAGACAAAACTGCTTTATTTTTAAATGATGATATTTATTATTATAGACTTAGTTTGAATGGAAAAACAACCACGCAAGGTAATGGTACAGGGGTTTTAAAGCGATATTCCGAGTATAGATATTTCAAAATAGACAGAGAAAGAATGCTAAACACAGGAGGGGCAAATTCAGGAGATAGATATGCAGGTATTTATTATACAGAGTTAAGGTCTGACCAAATGACTTTAGCACATCCTGTTAGATGTAAGGGTCTTAGGTGGGCTTCTGTTATGCCAAACCAAGATACTTATTTTAGAATACATTGGCTTAACAAGGCAGGAGGAATTGATAGCTACACTATAAAAGGACAAAAATCTATTACATACAACGCTGAAAAAGATATTATACAAAGGAAAGAGCCTAATAGATTTGATTGGAGGACAGGGTACTCATCAGCCTCTTATGAATATCCTTACCCTTCTAGTAATGCTCCTACAACAGGAAATTATCTTTCTGACTATATGGGAGGTTCTATGAATCATAAAGGAGGTCGAGAGGTGCTAACTGTAAACGCAACAAAATCAGGTAGAGTTACCACTCGCCCTATGGCTCAAGATAAGGCAGATTGGTTAAGAGAAATATTAACATCTCCAAATGTGTGGACAGAAAATTTAACAACGAAAAGCACTTCAACATCGGCTGCACTTTATAATAAAATAGCTTACAGAGGTGTTAGTGATATAGGCGATGGAAACAATATGGATGGTAGAACTCCTAACAATATGGAGTATGTTCCAATAATTATAACTAGTTCTAGTGTTGACACATATGACGAGGAAAAAGGATTAACAACAATGACATTTGAATATGTACACTCACACGCAGTTGTAACTCAAAGAAATTAAAATATATGGCTAAAGATATTAGAATTGAACTGCTTCAAAATAGAGAAAATGTAAGGATTGGGGAACAAATGCTTTCTAATTCAGAGTTTTCTACCTCAACAGGTTGGACGACCCCTGTTAGTGGTAGTGATGTCTTTACTTTTGATGGTTGGAGAATGTGCAAGTTAACAACAGGATTAGGAGCAGCAAGAGCTACAATAGTTCAAGACTTTGTAGAGGGATATGAATACGAAGTTGTTCTTGCTGTTAGAAATTACAATAGAACAGGTAAACTTATTTTAGCAAATCACGGAGTAGGAGGTACTAATATTGATGTTCTTAGTAATACTATAGTGCCTTCAGGAGGGGCAGGAACATCTACCAATTATGGTTATTATTCTAAAAAATGGATTCAAGGGTCATCAAATACTGATAAATTAAGTGTTTATGCGAATAGTGGTACAAAACTAGAACTAACATACTTAAGAGTTTATAGAACAGCAGTTGATAAAAGTTCTGTATTTGGCGTTTTAGACGCTTCTACAACTGAGGATTTTCCTCTTTCTCTTACCTTTTCGGTAAACGACCCTTCAAATATTGACGCAAGAAAAGGAGCCTTCAGTAAAACCTTTGAAATACCTGCAACAAAAAATAATAATAGGGTTTTAAAACATTTTAATATTGCTAATTCAACACATCAAGACGCACAACTTTACAATAAAATACCTTGTAGGATATTAGTTGGAAATCTGTTTTCTCTTGTAGGTTTAATGCAGGTTCAATCTATAGAAAGGCTTAATGATAATCCTGTTATTTATTCTTGTATTTTTTTAGGAGACAATCTTGCTTGGTCTACATTAATGGATGGTAAATACTTAAGCGATTTACAGTTAGATAATTCAACTAATCTTAAATTAAGTGCTGCAAATATTATTGACTCTTGGAGAAGCGATAATGCTACAGATAGAAGTTTAGTTGCAGATGCAAACACATCTCCTGTTGTTTATCCTACAACGAGTTATGGCAGGGTAAACGAAACAGGATTTGATTATGGTAATGGGTTTCAGTTGCTTAAAGAACAATGGGAGGTTGATTATGTTGAGGGTAATGCCTACAATGTTTCTCAAACAGGTGTAGTATCGGATAGTCATTTTCCTGCAGAACCTGTAATGGATTGGAGGCCACTTGTTTGGATATATAGAATGATTCATAAAATATTTTCTGATGTAGGGTATAAAATATCGTCTAATTTTATAGAAAGTGATAATTTTAAAAGATTGTTATACGCTACCCCAAATTTTCTTTACAATAATCCTAACGCAAGAAAACAATCTAACACATACATAGGCAACTTTAACGATGATAGTAGTTGTGTTACATCACAAGCAAATTTAAAATTTTTTGACCAAACTGCTCAATGGACATTTACTGTTACTAGTGCCTCAGGAGTACAAACATATGACAATACATTTCAAACCCCATACGACCCTATACAGTTTGGAGGTACTTGTGGTTCAGGTATAGGTAGTGGTAGGTTTCAACCTGCTCCAAATGTAATAACAACATCTGCAGGTCAACAACAAAATTTAACAATAATGACAGCGGCATTAGGGAATCAATGGACTATAGCAGAAGCAGGTTATTATAATGTCAGTACTCAAAATATAATGTATTATTTTAATTGGGGTGTAGGAGATTGGTCAGGTAGTGGTTATGTTACTAATAATTCTTCTACAGGACTAACAGTATACGCAAATATTTGCGTTCAAGTTCAAAGAGTTGGTAATACCACTTGGGAAACAATAAGTAGCGTTGATAATGGAAGTGCAACTGCTTTAAGTGGTTTTCTTGATGCTAAACACAGTAATATGCCATATTCTTTTGGAGGAACCTTACCTACAAAATCATCTATACATTATTTTAACGAAGGAGACTTGGTTAGATTAACATTTGGTGTTGCTCCTATAGTTAAAGTTTCTAATCCAAATCAAGGTTTTACAGGTTCAACACAACTTAATGTGCGAACAGAACTTTTTGGAACTACTTATGATGATTGGCAGAATAATTCTGCAGGAGCTCCTTCAGGAGTAGTAACAATAGAATTAGTAAATGAGGATATACCTGTTTGGGGAGGTAAATATGATTTGCAAAATGTATTTCCTAACGACCAAAAACAAATAGATTTTGTTAAAGGAGTTGCTCATTCTTTTAATTTACAATTTTACACTCAAGAGTCCTCTAAAACTGTGTTTATAGAGCCTTATTCAGATTTTTATTTACCCATTAGAGATGCTGTTAATTGGAGTCATAAATTAGCGAGAGACTTATCTGATTCACAAAGCTTTATAGAGAGTAATTGGACTAGAAAGTTAATCTTTAAATACAAAACAGACGATAAAGATTGGAGGGTAAATGATATGAGTGAAAAATACTTTGACAATCTTGGAGATGTTTATCCTAAGCAGATAGACCTTCCTAACACTTATCCTGCAGGAGAAACAATCTTTGAAAACCCTTTCTTTGCAGGAACCTATGATTCTCAAAATTATGGAGCAGGAGATACTAATGTTTATGGTGTTAATGCTTATACTGCCTCCTTATGGAAGGCTAGTTATTGGTATACATCAACGAAAGGATATGAATTTAAACCAAGAATGCTGTTTTACAATAAAATGACAATGCCTGTTCAACACGCTCCATTATGGCAAGGGTTTAGGGCTAGTTGGAAAGGACTAACTAGTTTCTTGTTTGGACATAAAAGGATTCAAGTTTCTCCTACAGACGCTATTGCTCAAAATCAATACAGTAACGGTATTAACGGCCTTTTACCTAACGCTATTTACACTACAGCAACATTTATAAATAGATACGATTTTAGCAATCAGTTTGGATTGTCTTATGGTAATTATTGGGCTAAAGACTATGACCCTGCTACAAATGCTTACACCGCAGTAGGGAGCCAAGTAGGAGTTGGTCTTTATGATAGATATTACAAACCTATGGTAGAAGGCTTGCAGGCTAGACCAAAGTTAAGAGTGTGTTATATGGACTTAAAAATAACAGATATAGTTAAACTAGATTTTAGAAAAATGATTTATTTAGATGGTGTTTACTATAAATTAGTAAAAGTTATAGACTTTCAGCCTCACAAAAATCAACCAACTAAAGTTGAGCTTCATCAATTTTCTCCTCAATCAGGTTCTAGCTTGCCTACACAAGGTGTTTGGGTAAATAACAATCAGGGTGGAGCGGTGCTAGGAGGGGCTATTGACGTACCAATAGACATAGGACAATTAGCAGACCCATTATAAAAAATAATTATGCCAAGGATAAATATAACAGGAAGGAATACAATGCCAAATGGTGTTCATTTAAACACAGGTCTAGGGACTATGGCTGATTTTAATTTAGTTACTGCAGTTGAAAATAAAGAACTTTCGCATAATGTAAGAATGAGGTTTACTTCAACGCAGTCTACTAGCAATGATTACCTTTCAGCCTACAATCACTCTCCACAATTTAGTACAAACTCAGGTTATACTTTTGTAAATGGAAACTCTTACGATAACAAGTTTGCAGCAATAAACTCTCAATTTATAGCCCCTTATGACTGTATTTTAAAAAGTGTTGATGGTTATATTTCTCCTGCAGGTCTTTCTAGTTGTAAGGGAACACAAAACATAACTATTTCTATTTGGGGTAAAGGGGTTACAGTTGGAGGAACAACATCAACGAGTATGACACTTCTTTTTAGTCAAACATTTACTTTTACAGGCGGAAGTAGTAATCAATTAGCCTTTCAGATAGATGGAACTACCGATTCTAAAGTCAATGACTCGTCTTATTTAATAAAAGATAAAGAAAGTGTTATTGTTTCAGTAAAAAGAGGAGTGAAAGAGGAGGCTTGCGGTAATTTTACAGCAAGTTTTAATATGATTTTTAAATCTAATAACTCTCAAGCAACATCAGATGATTTTAAGTTAAATACAATTAGCGTTGCTAATAGTAGATACGATAACACAGTTAGCAATCCTGATAAGTTTTATATACCTTTACAGAAATAGATATGGCATTAGATTTATTAAAAATAAAAGAAGCTTTAGCAAAAGAAAACAAGCCTATTATTGATGCTTTAAAAAAAGAGCTGCATTTTCAAAAACATATAGGTAAAGGAACTTTACTTAATGGATTTTATTATAACATAGTAAACAGGAAAGACTCAATATCTCTTTTTATTCTTAATGACACTCCTTATATGTGGACTGTTAATGACGGTAATAAAAATGGTGTTAATGCTTCTTATCAGGCTATAGCAGATTGGACTTTTAACAAAGAGGTACAGGGAGAGCTGACATTTTCTAGCCCTCACGAAAGAAACAACTTTATTAGTAGCGTTAAACACGAATTAGAAAATAGATATTTAACTAGAGGGGGAGAAAGAGTTGCCCCAAGAAGGTATTTCTTTATAGATTTTGTAAGAGGAGATGTTACATTAATGTCTCCTTTAGTAAAAAGAATAGAAAAGTCAGTATTTGATGAGGTCAAAGGAATTTTAGAAAAAGAATTAGTAGAAAAAACATTACAAATAACAATAGGATAATATGGCAAGAAATTCAAAAGTAGCGATAGAGGTAGAAATCAAAAATATTAAAAAGATTGCCGACTTAAAGCAAGAGTTAAAAGACTTACGAAAGGCTCAAAAAGAGCAAGAAAAAGAGTCTAAATCAGGTAGACTTCAGTCTCATAAAAACGCAAAAGCATATAAAGAAAGAGCCCAATCAATAAAACAAAATTCTAAACAATTAAGAGACTTAAACAAGCAAATGAGTTCTACTACAAAAGTAACTCAAAAAGCAACTAAATCTCAAAATGCTATGGCAAAGCAGTTTGTTAAGGGGGCTGCTGCTTTAGGTATTATAGTTGGAGCGTTTAGAACTGTATCAAACGCTATAAGTAGTGTTGTCAGAACTTTTACAGAGTTTGAATTTACAATGGCTAAAGTTTTAGCAGTTTCAGGGGCTACTGATAGTGAATTTAAAGCCTTAACTGCAACAGCAGAGGAACTAGGTAGAACTACATTCTTTACAGCAGAACAAGTTGGGCAATTACAATTAGCGTTTTCTAAATTAGGTTTTACAGCAGCAGAAATACAAGACGCTGTTAAGCCTACGCTAGACTTAGCAACAGCAACAGGAACAGACCTAGCAAGGGCAGCACAAGTAGCAGGAGCAGCAGTAAGGGGTTTTGGATTAGACGCTAGCGAAACAGAGAGAGTGGTAGATGTTATGGCTGTGTCTTTTAGTAGTTCTGCTATGGATATTGAAAAGTGGCAAACAGGTATGACAAAGGTTGCTCCTATTGCAAAGGCAGCAGGGTTTTCTATTGAGGACACAGCAGCAATAATGAGTAAACTTTCAGACTCAGGTATTGAGGCTTCTATTGCAGGTACATCTTTAAGAAATATTTTATTAAAAATGCAAGACCCTACTTCAGAACTTTCTATGAGGTTTGGTAGAACAATACATTCCTTAGATGATTTAGTTCCTGCTATGAAGCAGTTTGTGGCTGAGGGAGGTAGTATGGCTGATATTATGGAGGTGGTTGATTTAAGACAAGCAGCAGCTTTTGAGCAAATGCTTACTACAGCAGATGGAACATTAAAACTAAGAGATGAGTTAAAAAATGCAAATGGAGAGGGGGCAAGAATGGCTGCATTAGTTGGAGACACATTGCAGGGGGCTTTCCTTAAATTAAAATCGGCACTACAGGGTGTTTCTATATCTTTAATGAAAGATTTTGCTGAAGGAATGCAAAGTGCAGTAGAAAAAGCGGCAAACTTTTTTAATATGATTGCTGAAAACAGCAAGACAATAACTAATGCCATTAAGTTTTTAACTAAATTAGTAAGAGTAATTGGTCTTTATAAATTAGGGGTTTTTGCTGCTTCAAAAGCTATGCTTGTTTACAATAAAAGGTTTGTTATTGCTAGGCTTGTTAGTATAAAATTAGCAACAGCAACTAAAGGTTTAACCTTAAGTGTTAATGGTTTAAGAATTGCTGTAAAAAGTCTTTTAGGTTCTACAGGAATAGGCTTGTTATTAGCCTTTGCTCCTGAAATATTAAATTTCTTTGGTTTGTGGAAAAATGAAACAGATGATGTAGCAGAGGCAACTGACACTTTATCAGAATCACAAAAACAATTAGATAGTGTTTTTAAAGATGCAAATGCTGAGTCAGAAAAAACTAAACTGCAATTTGAGCAACTTATTGGATTAAAAGAGGAAATGAATAAAATGCTCAACAAAGAAGGCGAGCTTTTAGAAAACACAGAAACAAATCAAAAGGTGTATAATGGACTTAAAGGTCAGGCAGCAATATTGGTTAGAGAGTTAAATAAAGAATTAAAAGACAACGACCAAGCCTTAATTGATGAAAAAACATCTATAGATAATTTAACTATTGCTATGGACAAACTTACAAGTTCAATGATGCAACAGGCTATAGCCGAAGGGTTTAAAGAGAGAATGGGTGTCATAACCTCTAATGCTGCTAGTGCAAGGCTTGCTCTTATAGAATTGCGTAAAGCGACTGATGCTGCCTCAGATGATGAACTTTTAGATATGAATTTTGAATATTCTGTAGCAGATGTACCTAATACTGATATTGCTAATCAAGTAGCTCAAAGTTATGTGCAAGGGGCTCAACTACAGTTTGATTTAACTACTGATAATATCAAAAAAATATTTGAAAAGTATAATATTGATTTTGCAGGAGACATTAGTGAAACTATAGCAAATTTAGTTTCAGATTCAGCAAGTGCAGACGATGCTGTAAAAAGTTTAAGAGAGTCATATATGAGCCTAATAGATGAGTTAGGGCTAGACGCTATGTCTGTTTTCGGTTCAGGAACTAAGACAGGCGATGGTGGCGATGGTGGCGGTGGAGACGGACAAGAAGTTACTGATTGGTCTATAAAAACCAAAGAGGCATTAAATGAGGTAAAAAAACAGTTGCTTAACAATCAGCTTTCTGAGGAGGGGTATAGAGATGCAGTAATAGATGCTAGAAAAGATATGTTACAACAAGAGCTTGATGGTTTAGAGGATAACAAAACAAATGCAAAAAGAATATTAGAAATAAAAACTCAATATTTAGAATTGGAAATTCAAGAAAGAAAAAATTCATTTTCTGATGGGTTAAGGCTGCTTCAAGAAAACCTTAGAGCAGAACAAGAACAAATAAAAAATGACCATACCGTTAATGGTAAATTAACAGCAGAGGGTCAAAATGCAATGATTCAATCTGAAATTGATTTTTTAAATGCAAAAAAGACATTGCACGGAGATTACGCTATGTATCTAATGAATATTGATGATGATATAGCAGCAAGTAACAGGAAATTGCAAGAACAACAGATGAAAAATTTCAACGAGCAGGTTTCTGCTATGGGTGGTGTTGGAAGTGCTTTGACAAAGTTAGCAGGAGACAACGAAAGATTAAATGCAATTAAAGAAGCAGGTAATGCAATAAATCAAATAGCCAATACCATACAGGCTGTTCAAACACTACAAACTAATTTACAGACTATTGCAGATAATGCAGGAGGAGCGGCAGCATTGTTTAAGGCAGGAGCTACAACTAAAGATACAGCAGCGACAGGAGCAAATATAGTTATGACAAAAGCCGAAACTGCTGCAAATGCTATACAGATACCTTTCTTAGCGACCAAAGGAGTGTTAAAAAGTGGAAGTAGTTTGCCTTGGCCTATAAACCTTATAGCGTTTGCTGCTACCATATTTATGATTAGTAAAATTATGAAAATGTTTGAAAAAGGTGGTATTGTAGATGAGTTTGGTAAGGGTGGTGTAGTTAAAAAGTTTGCAGATGGAGGAATGGTTCAAGGAAGGTCTCACGCACAAGGAGGGGAGAAATTTGCTGTTGGTGGTAGAGTAGTGGAATTAGAAGGAGGAGAGGCTGTAATAAATAAAAGAAGTACAGCAATGTATAGAAGTCAATTATCTGCTATGAATCAAGCAGGTGGTGGTGTTAAATTTGCAGATGGTGGATTGCTTAATAGCCCTCAATTTGCTAATCAGCAATTTACAGCAGGCCTTAATCAATCAGTTGGTATGCAAAAAGTATATGTGGTTGAATCAGATATAACGAGCAGTCAAAGAACAGTAAATGTGTTAGAATCACAAGCAACAATTTAATAATTAAAAAAAATAAACATATGTTTGTTAGTAAAAAAGTAAAGAAAGATAGGTTAGATACTTGTAAAAAGTGCGACTTTTACAGAAACTTATTAATGTTAAAAAGCCCTAAATGGACTTTAGGAGCAAGGTGTGCAAAGTGTAGTTGCTTCCTAGATGCTAAAACAAACTTAACTAAAGAGTTTTTTGGCGAGTGTCCTATAGGCAAGTGGAAAGAGTAATAACTAAATTTTATATATATGGATTATAACTCAATAATCAAAGGCTATTCTGAGGACAAGAAGGATAAGGTCGTAGAATTAGCAAGGCAAAACAAATTGTCAATGGCAGGTAATTTGTACCATAATAATGCTTTAAATTATTTTTTTAAATTATGGCACGAACATTTTCCTCAACAAAAACAATCTAAACATTGTAATGGGTGTAGAAAAGCAGTTTGTAAATTTTTTCATAATGTAGCCGACCATATTATTTCTGAAAGAACGACCCCTGAAGTTGTAGAAGTAGTAAAAGATGTAAAAACAAAAAAACCTAAACAAAAAAAGAAATCTAGTGTCAAGACAAAATAAAGCAGATATAGTTTACGAGTATATTAAAGTAGCAGAAACTGAAATTCTGAAAAGATGGCACGAACCAACTATTGTAGATATTTTAAGACATTTAACAGAAAGAGGAATAGTAGACCCTAAAAGATTAAGAAATTATATGATAATATATGATTTTGACACTATGTTAAGGTTTAATGAGGGTAATAGAACACATACTTTTATGGATTTATCTATTAAATATGATATTTCAGAAAGACAGGCTCAAAGTATAGTTTACAAGGAGAGAAATAAAGAAAAACCAACATTTAATATAACTTACTAAAGTTTTTTCCTAAAACTTCGTAAAATTCTTATAAGTAAAAGATATTTTTGCGTTTATGGATAGAAAATGGTACAACATTAATGGGCAAGCATCAGAGGGAATTGTTGATGTTTATATATTTGATGAGATAGGAGCTTATGGCTTAAACGCTCAGTCTTTTATAGAGGAAATCAAAGCGTACAAGAAAAAACCTATGAACCTACATATTAATTGTGTGGGTGGAGATGTTTTTGATGGTATGGCTATTTACAATATAATTAAAAAAAGAACTGCCGAAACAACTGTTTATATTGAAGGTATTGCAGCGAGTATGGGTAGTGTTATTGCTTTGGCTGCTGATAATGTAGTTATGGCTGAAAACTCTTTGTTTATGATTCACAACGCTTGGGGTGGAGCAATGGGAGAGTCAAAAGAATTAAAAAAGACAGCAAGTTTATTAGAAAAAATTAGTAACGAGATTGCTGACATTTACACAAAAAAAACAAAACTACCTTATGACAGGGTAAAAGAAATGATGGATGAGGAGACTTGGTTAAATGCTGATGAAGCATTAGAGCTAGGCTTTATTGATTCTATCTCGGATGCTATTAAAGTGGCAGCCAAATATGATGTTTCTAAGTTTAAAAATATAACAAACGAGGAAATTAATAATAAACTGAGTATAAATCTAAAAAGTAAAAAAATGACTGATGAGTTAAAAACTTGGTTCAATGGAAAAATTGAGGATATTATCGCTAGAGTTAAAAGCGAAAATACTGATTCTGTTGAAACTAAATCGGAAGTTGAGGTAACTATTGCAGATGAGGCTGACATTTTGAATAAATTTGTTGATTTTGAAGCAAAAGTAACTGAACTTAATGGGTCTATCGCTGAATTAGAAGGAGAAAAAACAACTCTAACTGAGGAGGTTGAAAGACTTAATGCTTTAGTAAGTAAAGCAGATGCAAAGGGAACTGAAATCTCTACAGACGGAGACCCTGCAGTAGTAGAAAACAAAGTAGAGGACAAAGAGGCTGCATTTTGGAATGGAATGTTAGCAAAATTTAACATATAATAATAATTTAAAAAAATAAAAAAATGGCAAATGTAGCATTAGACGGAATGGGAGCAGGGTACCAAGGTACTTACGCTTCAAAAATTCTTTTAGAGCCTATGTTTCACTCTGATAATATTAGTGGTAACTACACTATATACCCATCTGTGAAGTATAAGCAAAACATAACAATGGCTCCTGCTTTAAGAAGTATTACAGCAGTAAACGAAGGTTGTGGAGCAAACGCAGGTTGCGACCCTGCAGGATTTACAGTTACAAAGAAAACTATAGAAGTAGAAAATGTTTCTGTAAAACAAGAACAATGTTGGACTGAGTTTAAAGACCAAGTTATTGTAGAGTCTTACAAGAACGGTATTAATATGCCTGATATGACAGGAACTCAATTAGCAGATGTTATCATTAACCGAGTTAGAAATGGTATAATGAATGATATGAGTAGAAACATTTGGGCAGGAATGGCATCAGGAGCAGGAATCCCTGCAAATGCAGACTGTAGTTATACTTCTATGGGAGAAGGACTTTGGGATAAATTAGGAGCAGATGCTACTTTCGCTAACGCAGGCTCTTTACAGAGAGTAACAGGTGGTGGAGCAGCAGCAGACTATAATGTAGTAGGAGCAAGAATACCTTCAACAGATGCAGCAATAGTATTAGGACAAGCGTTTGAAGGAGCACCTGCAGCGTTACAACAAGTAGAAGCAGGCAGAAAGAGAATGTTTGTAACTCCAAATATTTACAATGCTTGGTACGCTAGTTTAACAGCAGTAGCAGTAGATGGTGCAGTTGATTATGGGCATTCAGAAGCACAAACAGGAAAAGGTAGATTATACTTTAGAGGTATTGAGTTAGTTCCTATGTATGTTTGGGACGAGGCTTTAACTGCAAGAACAGGAGCAGATTTACCTGCTATCTTTACAGTAGTAGACTCTGCAGGAGCAGGTTTTGATGCTAAAAATGGTGTAATATATGCAGCAATAGATAGTTTATTTATTGGAACAGATGTTAATGCTCCTGAAAATGAGTTAAAAATGTTCTATGATGAGGTTACTGACAAAATGTATGTTCGTTCTTACTTTACTATGGGCTTCCAATATGGTTGGAGTACATTAGTATATGGAGCAACGCTAACTTCGTAATTAATTATTAACCTTAAAAAAATAGAATAAAATGGCAATAGATTCAGGATTATTAGTAGATTGTGGCGACTTAAACGCAGTAGGAGGGATAAGACAGATATTACTTACAGATTTAGATAATATCGCAACTGTAGCTCCTTCAACATTAAACGCTACTCATACTTTAACAGGGTTCACAGCAACTAACCCTTGGGCTAGATTTGAGTTTAAAAATGAAACTGCTGCTTTAGCAATAACAGGAACAAAAGAAGGTGGTAGCACTGCTTACGAGTGTGCATTATCTTTCTATATCCCTGATATTGACGGAGCAAGATTTCACGAACTTACAAACTTAGAAAGTACTTGTCCTGTTGCATTGGTTGAGTTAAATTCAGGAAAAATGTTTGTTGTTGGTTGGTCTTATAGATATGAGAACAAATCAGCATCATCAACTCCTTGGACTAGAAATCAAACTTATGCAAACCTTACTTCAATAGAAGGAGGTTCAGGAGCAGCGTATGCAGATGATAATGGAGTAACTGTAACATTAACTGCTAGACAATTTGAATTACCTCTTGAGTATACAGGGGCAATTACGGTTGACGCAGGAGATGTAACAGCAACTACTTCGTAATTAGTTTTAAGATAAAGCAGGGGGTTATTAACACTCCCTGCTAATATCTTTTATATGTGTGATTGTAATAATAGTAAAAATGTGGTAGATTTACCACATCTTAAAATATATACAAATATGGCAACTTATAAAGCAAAAAAACATTTAGAAGGAACTTCTACTACTTTTTATGGAGGCGATTATGTGAATTGGTCGTTAGCGACCCAAGAAAAATTGGCTTACTTATATGAGGAGAAGGGAATGACAGATTTAATTACGAAAACATCATCTAATGAAAAAAGCGACAATAAAGTCAGCAAAAAAAGCAGCGACAACAAGAAAGACTCAAAAGAAAAATAATACTTTTGAGTTTGGGGTATTTGATTTATCAGTTCCTCCTAGTATAAAAGAAGCAAAAAACATCAAGAACCTTCCACACGAATGGGTTCCTTTTGGAGACGATAATTTGTTTCCTCAATATCTAGCAGAACTTAAAAGAAAATCATCTACTCATAGAAGTGTTTTGGCTCAAAAAACTGTGTTCACAAGTGGAGCAAAATTTGTTTGTGATGATGAAAATTTAAAAAGATTTATTGAGGATGTAAATGCTGACCACGAATCCTTAAGAGATGTTTTTAAAAAATTAGCAGATGATTATTACACTTTTGGTAACGCATATATGGAATGCGTTATATATGATGGAGGTGTAAATATTTATCATTTAGACGCAACAACAGTAAGAATGAGTAAATCTAAAAAAGAGGTTTATGTAAATTCTGATTGGTGTAAGTATTGGAATAACGATACTAAAATAAAAAGACTACCTATTTACCCTAGGGTAGCACACAATAAATTCGTAATTCACTTTAAAGATTACGAGCCTACATTTAATTATTATGGACTTCCTGATTATGTAGCAGCACTAGAGCATATCTGTGTTGATTACGAGATAGGAAAGTGGAATCATCATAAGTTTTTAAATGGTTTTCAACCTTCTGCTATTGTAGAAATTAATGGCGATATGGGAGAAAAAGAAGCACAAAAAATGGTGCGAGAAGCTCAGAAAAAATTTGTAGGAGAGGGTAATAATGGTAAGATATTATTTATTGTAAAAAACGGAGACACATCTCCTGCCAATGTTCAGGTTATAAAAGACGACCAAGAGGGAAGTTGGATTGATTTACAAAAAATAACTGACCAAAATATAATAACTGCCAATAGATGGCAGCCATCACTTTCAGGTATTGTTAGTTCAGGTAAAATGAATAATACAGGAAGTGAAATTAGAATTGCTTATGACCTAGTAATGACAACAGTAATTAGAGATACTTCTGAGTTGTTGTTAAATGGAATTAGAACAGTTCTTTATAATGAAATGGGCTACGACCCTAAAGATTTAAAAATACATTATGAGCCGCCTATCTCTTATGCTAATGATGTAGACATTAGAGAGGTTATGACTATAAACGAGCAAAGAGCATTAATAGATGAGGATTTACCTATGTTAGAGGATGGAGATATGTTTGTTGCAGATAGAGAGATTATAGTTACCCAAAGAGATGATGATGGAGATGGGGAGATAGAGGAGGAAAAATCAGTAACATTAGAGCAGTAAAAAATGGCAAACACTAAACAATATACTACATTAGTAAACGCAGGAGAGGTAATTGACAAAACCTTTACTAATAAAAACACAGACCCTGTTTTGGTTTCTGAAAATACTATTGTTTTAGCAGAACTTGCTCATATTAGACCTTTGTTAGGAGAAAAGTTTTATGCTGAATTAAAGTTACAGCACGATGGAGGCACTTTAACTGTTAAAAATCAAGAGTTTATGCAATACTATTTAGAGGATTGTTTGTCTTGGTTTGTAAGGTTTGAGGTTGTTAATGATATTATGAGTAATATAACATCTAGCGGTATTGTAAATAATATTGATGAGTTTTCAAGAATTATAAATCAAGATACATATAATGCTTTTAAGCAAGATACATACAGAAAGGCAGAAATATTTGCAGGAGATATGATGGATTATTTAGACTCAACAGATGAAAGCGGTAATTATCCAACATACGAAAATAACAAACCTAAAAGTATGAGCGATACCTATAAAAACCACGGAATGATATTCTATGATAGTATATATGGTTATGATGGTATTGATGGGTGTTTTAGTTGTGGTAAAAACTATAATAATAGCAAGTGTAATTGTAATTGTAATGATTGTTAAAATATAAATATGGCTTCAAACGAACATAAAAATTTA
>Ga0209232_1000858_pt1 | contig 17547 bp, 19 predicted proteins | sample ETNvirenome_2_60_FD_184066 | JGI IMG/M metagenome (GOLD analysis project Ga0209232, IMG submission 184066) | Marine viral communities from the Pacific Ocean - ETNP_2_60 (SPAdes) (version 2) | ecosystem: Environmental > Aquatic > Marine > Oceanic | place: Pacific Ocean | collected 2013-06-22
ACTCGTGAACAAGCAGAACGTACACCCATTCGCGATTACCAACGCACCGCGTTACGAGATATACTCGAACGGTACGATTGACGGTTACGGCAACATTACTTGCAGCGACATTCGCTTCGTTGCAGAGCGCGTACTTGGTAATATGAAACGCGAAAAGTGGGTACCCTTTCTCAAGAAAACGGACACCCGTTTCGCTATCGTTGACACCCTCACGGGTAAGGTCAAGCGCGTCAACACGTGGCACGAACGCGACGGCGTTTACTATTCAAAAGATAATTGCTTCGCTACGTACCGCGTCGCCGTGTACGGTACGCTCAAGCAAGGCTTCGGCAACTCGCACTTGCTCAAGTCAAGCACGTTCGTAGAAGCAGGCAGAACTAAAGACAAGTACCCGTTGGTAGTCGATGGTTTACCTTATCTATTCGAGGAAAAGGGGCGCGGTCAAAAGGTACGCGTCGAGGTATACGACGTGAACAATGCGACGTTACGCGACCTTGACAGACTAGAGGGACACCCGCACTTTTACGAGCGCAAGGAAATTGACATCGAACTTGACGATTGGAGTCAAACCAAGGCGTGGGTGTACTTCGCCCGCAATGCTTCCTGCACAAGCGAGGACGGACATCATCACGCGGAATACTTCGGCGCCAAGGTTAACCGTTATTGGGAGCAGCCAACCGAGGAAGAACTGCGCGAACTGAACGGAGACGATTGGTTCGTTGAAGACGAGGAAACTCAAGCCAACTACGAGATGTCTCGTAGGGATTACTTACTACAATAATTAAACGAAAGGAAATAAAATGATAAAAGACCCAATGATTAAAATCAGAAACGAAAGATTTAGAGACATAAGAGCTAAAGTCTTTCACGTCGTAGAACTCGTGTCTGTGGACGCGCTCGCTACACCGCAGATTGACGAGGCGTACACGCACTTAGATAACTTAATAGAAACATCGCACCTGGACGGAATAATAACGGACAAGCAAGCGAACGAACTGAACGAATGGCTAGGTAAAATCGAGCCACACACAAGCTAAAGAAAGGAATCAAAATGAACATACAAATTATGCAATTAGTAATGGCTCTCGCAGCGGTGGAAACGGGCGGACACCCGAACCCGCCGCACGCGATAGGCGACGGAGGTCGTAGCGTAGGAATCTTACAGATTAGCAAGGCGGTCGTAGACGACGTGAACAACTTCAAGGGGTACCACTACACCTACGAAGACAGAACGGACGTAGAATCGAGCGTAGAACTCTGTATTTTCTACCTGGAGCATTGGGGTAATCACTACACCAAAGAGACGGGCAAACCCGCAGACGTGCGAACTCTCGCGCAGATATGGAACGGGGGCGCACTCGCCTGGAAGAAGACAGACCCGAAGGTTGTTAAAAATTTAACAGACTATTGGAACAAGGTCAGATTTGAATTAATAAAGAAAGGGGTACTATAAATTTACATTGATTCGTTTGATTCCAGGGGGTATCTCAGAAATGGGGTACCCCCTTTTTTTGTACTTATTTCTACATCTTGTGTTTTTTCTTGACAGAGGCACAAGATATAGTGATACTCTCGGCAATGAAAAAAGATTACATTAAATTAATAAAGAAAACAGAAAAGGAACAACGCGGATATTTCAAGCGCGCCCGACAAATCGTTGACGCGTTCGGAGCAGACGTACCGTTTCCTACTGATACCCAACTACGCGACTACAGAACGCAAGGCAGAACGAGGCTAGATGCTACGCTCGAATACTTGTGCGACGCGTACGTTATACAACAACAATTAAACACAAAGAAAGGAATGCCTTATGAGCGATATGAGAAGCGATAAGCTACCCGAATTGTTATACAATGAGGAATGCGAAGACTGCGGAGGACGCGGCGATTGGGATACTGGATACGGTATTCGAGACTATGCCGTTTGCTCCAGTTGCGAGGGAACTGGAATAGATTCCTGGGCAGTTGAAAAGAACAAAGTCATACGAGAACAGAACGGGGGTTGCGATGGACGATGAAGTAATCGGAACACTCACAGAGTTTGAAGTTACCGAGACCTACGTTATCAAAGCTAGGACTCGCGAAGAAGCCTACCAAATGGTAGCAGATAATGATTTCAAATATGGAATCCAAAGACACCAGGTAAAAATTGAACCCAACTATTAAATGGAAGATGAACTAATGCAACACCCCGTCGTGTACGTTGTACTAACGCAGCACCGTGGCAAATATATGCCGCACTTTTTTTCCTGCCCGACAGAGGCAGAGAGCTACTACGAAGAGTACCTTGAACTTATGAGACCAAACAATGCTTTGCTTTGTATACTACAACAAGGCGAATACTTTGGTAAAAAATATTTATCAACGGGATTACCCCTTGAGTTTCAAGGTAGCGATGCAGCTTTTATTACACTTGACGAAATGGAAAGAGCGCAGTATGAAAAATAGCAATGGAATACATAACAATTCAAACCAGGTACGCGGTAGAATTTGGGGTACCCCAAGCCATTGCTTTACATACAATAACTTACTTTGTACTCAAAAATAAAAATGAAAACAGAAACAAAAAAAATGGGAAATACTGGACATTCAATTCTTACAAGGGGTGGCGCGAAGCTATGCCTTTTTTCTCCGAGCATCAAATTAGAACTGCACTCCGTTCACTACGGGACAAGGGAGCAATCCTTACGGGGAACTTTAACAAGATGGGATACGACAAAACCTATTGGTATACGCTTGCACCTCGATTGCTACAAGAAGCAGAAGCATCGGAGTATTGGCGAACTCGTATTAAGAAAGCAAAGTCAAAAGCTACTAATGCCACCGACAAATCTGCCGCACCCACCGACAAATTTACCGCACCAATACCAAACAATTATATAGAAATAGAACCATACTAATGAGAACTATAAAATTATTAACCAAGAGAACCAGGGTAAAACCTAAAAAGAAAAAATAATATGGGAGGACATTTCTACGATTGCAAGGGTACCCCTTATTTAACCGAAGCAAGAACACCTGTTCAAGCTCGTAAGATAAAAGCTTATCCATCAGTAACTACTGTACTCAGTATACAGATGAATGACTTTCTACATAACATTTGGACACCAAGAAAGATAGTTGAACTAGCAAGAGACAACCCAACAATGCCCGTACAAGAGATACAAGAACTCAAGTACGGACAACGTGTCTGCCCTGCTACTGGTAAGAAAATCAGTTCATCATCATTTGGTACATCAGTACACGCTAGACTTGAAGAGGTATTAAACCATCGGATATTTGGTGAAGGATTAGAAAACGAGGGTACCCCCTTTGACGATTGGGTAGAACCATTCATAGATTTCATAGACGAAAATAATGTCAAGCCACTCGCTACTGAAAAGATTGTCTTCTGCCACAAAATGAAAAGCGCAGGGTCAGTTGATTTGATTGCAGACGTAGACGGCAAGGTACATTTGTTTGACTACAAATGCAGAGATACAAAAGGAACTGGAGGAAAGTTTTACGAGGAGAAAGACTGTACACAGTTGGCGATTGAATCTAAGTGGCTGCAGCAATCTATGGACTTGAGCTACGAGCCAATGATTACGAGCGTCTGTATATGCACAGAGAGCAAGAAACATTATCACAAGAATTGGACTAAGACTCAGATGCGCAAAGGGGTAACGCGCTTCAGATACTTGAACCGATTGTACAGAATGGATTGGATAAAAGCGAAATGAATTTTTGTGAAGACTTTAAACACGACCTGGAGGTAGGACTTGTCGCCGAAAAAGAAATAGCAGATATGCTAGAGAACTCTACGGTAGAAGTTAAGCGAGACATTATCGCCAAGACAACGGGTAGAATATTTATTGAGTACAGTTACAAAGGTAGACCGAGCGGTATATCAAAAACCCAAGCTAACTTTTATTGCTTTGTAGTTGGAGACTTAATTATTTTTTACGATACTCAGAAGTTGAAGGATTTAATTAGACCTATGCTTGGAACCGATGCGGATATATGCGGAGGAGACAACGACCAAAGCAGAGGAATATTACTACCACTTAAAAAATTAATACCGTGAAGAAATACGAAATATTTTATAAGCATACAGATATGAATCCCGACTACACGGGTTACACCACACGGTGGGCGAACGATGAAAAGCAAGCCAAGAAGTATGTCACAAAAAACAAACCCTACATAAAAGTAACTGCAGTTAATGAAATACGTACCCCAAACGAAACTTAAAGAATGGCGTGAAAAAAATACGCCAAGCACCTGCCCCATTTTAGAGGTACCCCTAAATGATGCAGTCGTAGACCACGACCACGATACTGGAATGATACGCGGTGTACTACACAGACAAGCAAACGCTTGGGAGGGAAAGACTTACAACGCCTGGAAGAGATACGCGAAAAACAATAGTAACCTGGGGTTCATTGAATCCCTGGAGAATATGGCTAAGTATTTAAGAAAAGGGGGTACCCAGTATTTGCACCCTACTGGATTAGTGCAGCTAGGAAAACGTTTCGCCAGGTTGAAGAAGGAAGAGCAAGTGTTTGCATTAAAAAAGTTTGGAATAAAAAAAGATGAAATAAATGCTTGCAAGAACACAGACGATAGAGTAAAACTATATAAAAATGTATTAAAGAATTTATGAACATTAAAGAAAAATTAAACATAATGCAGACAAAACTGCACGTCCCTAAAGGACAATTCAATAAATTCGGGAACTATAAATACCGTTCCCTCGAAGATATAACACTAGCAATCAAAGCCCCACTTGAAGAGATGAAATGTATTCTCTTGATGAAGACTGAGATTGAAGAGATAGGCGGCAAGAACTACGTGAAAGCCACCGTAACATTAGCCGACTGCGAGAGCGAGGAAAGTATTTCAGTTACTGCATACGCTCGCGAAGCAACAGAATCTAAAGGAATGTCGCCTGCGCAGATGACGGGTAGTTCAGATAGTTATTCAAAAAAATACGCGTTGGGTGGTCTTCTAAATCTTGACGAAAGCCAGGACGACGATGCTACTAACACGCACGGCAAAACAATTTCTAACACTAAACCAAGAAAGGATATAATATAATGTCAGATTATGATGATACAAATACCTTTGTACTATTCTCGGAAGAGGTAGAAGAGGGGTCAAAGAAACCAAACTGCACGGGCAAAATTAACATCGACGGTAAGGAGATGCGCCTAGCGGGGTGGAGTGGCGAATCCAAAAACGGAAGACGCTACGTACGAGGAACGTGGTCAGAGTATAAAGCTAAGACTACTGAACCTGCTAAAGAGGAGGCACCGTTCTAATGGCGGAGCTTCCCGATAGTGGAGCAAGGACTGCATTCGATACGGGTGCAGTCCGTGACTCTATGAAAGGAAAGGGGGTACCCTCAATGATTCCTACTTGCGCAATCAAAGCAATGGCTCGACGATTCGAGGACGGCGCAAGCAAGTACGGTAAAGATAATTGGAAGAAAGGTATCCCTACATCAAGGTACTGCGATGCAGCGTTCAGACATTTGATGGCGTGCAAAGATGGCGAAACAGATGAAGACCACTTTGGAGCAGTCCTTTGGAATATGGCGTGTTGGCTAGAAACCAAACGTCTAATCTCTACTAAAAAATTACCCGCAGAATTAAATGACTTATGAGTAAAGTAAATGATTACATCGACGAGTATAAGAAAGCTCGCAGAGGTATAGCCGTTCCAGGTAAAACCAAACAAGAAGTTATCGACAATTTTTACAAACAAGCTAGGTCTGATATATATTGGGGAATGAAGCAACGATATATAGACGATAACCTAGGGAGGTAAAATGAAAGATAAACCAATCCAAGAACCGTATTCACTAGATGCGGAGGAAGCCGTTGTCGCTTGTTTAATCAAGTCAGACGACGAGAGTGTATACGATAGCGTTACACAGATAATAAACGTAGACGATTTCTACGTAGAGAGACCAAGAATATTGTTCTCTATCATAGATGAACTGCATAAAAAGAGTTATCCTATAGACGAAATTACTATCCTGGAGAGAGTAAAAGCCAAAGGGAAAGAGGAACAAGTTGATGGATTCCTTGGGGTGCAGTACATATCAGATAGAGTCGAGACTACTGCATCAGCAAAATACTACGCCAATATCGTCCGTGACAAGTCGATAGCGCGCAGTCTGATACGTATGTCTAGGGAAACAATAGAGGCAATCGTAGGGGGTACAGAAGCCCATTCTGAAGCTTCTAGAATGGAAGGTCAGTTAGCGCAGATAGCAGACCGTACCAATACAGAAGAATCTTTCATAGATGCAGGCGATTTATTGCAAGATAAGCTGACTGCAATGGCTGAAAACCGCTACGAATTTACTGCACTTAGCACGGGAATCGACCACCTGGACGCAAAACTTGACGAAGGTGGTATTGGTAAGGGTGAGGTATTTGTTATATCCGCTCCCACCTCGTGCGGTAAGAGTCAACTGGCTCTAAACATAGTTTTGCGAGCAGCAGTACAAGACAGAATACCTATCGGTATATTCAGTTTTGAGATGCCCGCAGAGCAACTTATGAAACGAATGGTACAAACGGCAAGCGCAGTCAATCTAAGAAGAATAAGAGAGAACGTAGCAACGGACGAAGAAAAGAATCGTGTGTTCGACGCTCTCAATAAAGTAAAAGAAGCGCCAATAGTCGTAGAACATTTCGCTCGTAATGTAGATGAACTACGTTCAAAGGCTAGGTCAATGAAGCGCAAGAATAAAATAGAAGCATTAGTAATTGACTACCTACAACTTGTTCCCTACGATACACGTATGAGTAAAAATGATGGCATAGCATTAGTGTCCCATAGGATAAAGCAATTAGCTATGGAACTTAATATACCCGTTATCTTGTTAGCACAAGTCAACAGAGAGGGAGCAAAGAGAGACTCTGGTCTTTCAATGCACGACCTCAAAGATAGCGGCGACATTGAGAATGATGCAGACGTTATATTACTTATGTGGGCTAGGGGTGGAGACTTGCAAAACTGCAGAGTCTTTGACGGTAAAACCAATTACCTCGAACTAAGCTATAAGATTGCGAAGAACCGAGAGGGGGAGCGCGATGTTATGGGTAAATTTAAATTCATAAACCAAATAGGAAGATTTCAATAATGTCTAATACAACAACTTACAGAACACCAACCGAAGATATATTAACACAAGGGCTGCACCAAATGACTATAGCGTGCGAGTCTCTTACCAAGCAAAATGAGATTCTAAATAAAGATGTAGAAAATCTCAAAAACAAGTTGACATCAGCCAAAGAGAAACTATTAATTAATAACATAGACTTTTCTTAAAGACTGGCTTGTGTGTAGGGAAACCTTCTCATATGTATATATTTAGGTAAGCCGTATGAGTAATCTGCGGCGGGAGAGTTTTAATCATTTCCTCTCCTAATTGAATCCTAAGAAAGCGTCCTCGTAAGGGGGCGCTTTTTTTTATCTAGTGAGCATATAGTATGCTTCTTTAGTTATAACCTTCTTTCCGTATAACTCTTTAAAGTAAGCCGTGTTACCTTCGTATAAATCTCTTAGTATTCTTATCTGAGTATCAGATGAAAGCGCATCTATTGTTGCTTCAAAATTTGTTAATCCCTTACGTGCTTTCATTCTACTCTTCTTGTAGTAATTCAACATTTTCTTTTTCAAGAAAGGATTCTCAACAGAACGAATTGTCTGCATTATCTTTTCATTGTTAGCTTCTGTATTTAGAGTTAAGTCTAAATCTAAACCATCAAATATAGATTCAGCAGTAACCCTTGGCGTTCTTGGTAAGTTAGGAATCTTACCTGCTTGTAGGTATGCTAATTCTTCTGAGCTTACACCTGCGTTCTTCAGCATTTCTATTGCTTTATCTGCGCCGTGAAAGTAAGTAAAGTTATTTAGGTGCATTCTCTGAACCTGCATCAAGTCTGTGTACTGCCTATTAGCTTCTTGGTATTGTGATTCGCCTTGGTCTGGTAATGAACGTAACTCTTCTAGTCTATGATTAATCATTGCGCCCCAATCAGATTTGACCGCTCTTACATCTTGGTATCCTTTACGTGCTTTTCTTTCTCCAGTCTCTACCATATCTCTAGGATTTACACGCCAACCTAACTGACGAGCGTACACTTGGTCTAATGTAAATCTTGAACCTGGCTTACCTGCCTTGATAAATTTGTCTAGCTCTCTTGCTTGTCCAGGCTTAAACATATCCTCGATAGCAAACTCCATAATCTCTTGGAACTTTTGAAAGTCATTTGGATTTGTACTAATCTTTTCTCCAGTTTCTATATCTTTGTTGAGCAAAGCTTGTCCTACACCTACATAGAAAAATGCACCTTCACCAACGAACTCTTGTCTTATAAGTCTCATCAATGATGTTTCATCTGTACCGTCCATACCCGCCTGGAATGCTTGAGCAATCATACGCTGCGGAACTAAGTAAGATGAATTAAGATAATTAAACTTAGTGTTATCTTCGTCCATTGTCATAATCAATGGAGAGTTCGTAGCGTATTCCTCTACGTATGATTCTAATAACTTAGCTCTTTTTTCTTCAGTTACATTATTGGCTTTTTCATATCCAGAGAAATATGCAGTTGCACCACCAAATGTAGCAGCAGTCCAAGCTGCTCTATGCGCACCTATTCTCATAGATGCCGCTTTGTCTACTTGCCCTAAGTTAATTCCTAGATTCTGACCAAGCTTGCCAGTTAATAAATCTCTAATCTGTCTACCTTGATTGTATTGATTTCTCAATAGCTCCATAGTAAACGTAGCAAACTGCGGAGTAAGACCATACTTAGTTGTTAAACGAGCGGCTGCATTAACCTTGTCATAGTTTTGGTATACGTCATTCAATAACTTAGCGGCAACGTTCTTTAAATCTTCTGCACGTTTAGGGTCTGCTAAATCTGGGTACACCTTTTTTAGTTGTAGCTGCATAAGCTTCCAACCGTAATATCTAAATGCTGTATCTGGAACTTGGTATACTTCAGCAAACGGCTGTATTATTTTTTGCGCAGGACCGACTGCATTCTCTAAGTTACTTCTAATATCAGAAGCAAATATATTACCACCCTTGATACCATATCTTTCTGCGTCTTTGATTTCTGAAAGTATTTCTTTAGATAACTTTTGATTACTTGCAAACATATCAATGTCTGACATAGCTACACGGAAACCATTCCATAACGCAGGAACTTCCATAGGATTTGCCATAGCAAGTTGAGCAATCGTAGCCATATTGCCATAGAACTGAACCATATATGAAGGTAAGTTACCTAGAACTTTTACTGCTTTAGATAGACCTACGCCAGAATCTAGTGTAGTTTGCAAACCATCAATGAATCCATTGACAGAGTTTTCTATATAGTTACTAGCGTACAACTGATTGACTGCAATGTTTACTTCTGGACTTGTATACAATCCACTCTTACCACCGCGCAAGTCTAGCGCAATAACTCCAGGCTTATCTGGATTTCTAGTGGCTAGATTCATACCCTCTAGCATTTCAGTCATTCTTTTATCAGCAGATGCACGTGCAACTAATCTAGTTAGTCTTGATACTGTACCACGTGCGCGCTCTCCTGGGTCTCTAACTACACCCATCATTCTCATAAGCGCTGCATTAGTACTTTCATCTAATTCTCTTGCACGTATAGGCGCATTGACGGGTTGTTTACCACTTCCTGCTGCTTTGGCTTTTCTGGTCGCTGCAGAATTATCAATGATTTCTTGTACCAAGGCTGCGGCTTTTTCTCTATTAGAAAATCTTACACCTTGGTCGTCCATAGATTTAGTACTACCTTTTACTAAGGGCTTTCCTTTATCAATGTAATCTATTCTGTTTCTTAGGGGTACCCCTAAATCAATCTTAGCTTCGTCAAGGTCACTAAATAAACTTGTTGTTTTCTGATAAGTAAACTCTCCAGAAACTGGGTCAAATACTTCTACGCCTATTGCTAAATCATCTCCTGCGTCTAACTGTCTTTCTATTTCGTCAATAGCTTTTTGCTTTAACTTAGGGTCTACTACAAAATTTTCATTAGTATAGATTTCAAACTCTTGAGCTAGATAATCCTTGTCTCGAATAGAAGCATTTATCTTACCCATAAGAAGCATTTGGCTTTCTTCATCTAGCCCTTTGATAGCATCATCTCCAAGCAATCTTGAAAGTACGCGTTGCTGACTGTCAACAAAATCTCTCCATTCTGACAATGTTCCAAGCAATCCTTTCTCTACTAAGATAGGGTCTATCTCTCCTCCATCAAAAAATCTTTCAAACGCAGGCGCAGTCCTTGGGTCTAACTCTGTTTCTCTAGCTACTGCTTGAGCTACTCTACCTCCAATAGCTTCTCCAGTCTTGATTAAGTTTTTGTAGTCTATACCTATGTCAGCTATTTGTCTACTAACAATAGACGGAGTAACTTGCGCAATCCATCTTCGTGCATTCGCAGGAAGCTTTTGGTATATCTTAGCAACAAGACCTATTTTATTTGGGTCATAACTAGACTCTGATATTCCTGTACTTGATACACCAATGGCGTTTGTAGATTCTTCTCTGATGTTAGCTTGTCTACTTCTTTCAAACTCGTAGTCAAATGTAGGAGATGGCTTCAATCTATTGTTGTCCGCTCCAGAGTTAGTCATCAATTCAAATGTACCTAGTCTTCCTTTGGAGTCTGTGTATATAGTGTTTTCTATTTCAGCAGGAGTTTTACCTTTTAGCTTTTTAGCCAGTCCTTTACCTACTGCGCCTAGTGTACCACCAAAGCCTGCTCCTATACCTGCATATAATGCAGTTTCTTTTACGCCTGCAAGCTCGCCCTTATCTATGATAGATGTAGCTTGAGCTTCTACTACACCTGTAGCTGCACCTTCTAATGCACCATACTTGATGCCCTGCTCTGCCATTTTAGTCAATCCCTTGCCTGCGCTCTTACCAAGAACTTTGATAGACTGCGCACCTGGTGTAGGTATTAGATTAATTAAACCTGCAGATATTGCACGACCCCAACTAATTTCATCTCTACCTTCTATCTTTTGCGCAGCAAGACTACCTGCTATACCAGAGCCAATAGCTCCTGCTGTATATCCAAGTAAAATACCAAGGGGTCCAAAAACTCCTCCTGCTGCAGCAGCTGCGTATTTACCTGCTGTACTAACTGCTACTTCGGTACCAAGACCTTTTACTATTGCACCTGCGCCAGGACCTGTAGGTTCAGAAACAGGGGTACCCTTTTTTTGCAAGGGTTTATTAGTAAGAGCGGTACCTCCGCCTTCCTCTGCTTTCTTTCTTCGGTATAGTTCTTTAGCAGCTTCGTATCTTTGTGGGTCAGATTGTTCTAACTCTTTATTTGTAGCGAGCCATTCAAGAACTTCTCTGGCTGATTTACTCATAAAATATTATTTAAATACTTCGCTTTCTAATTGTGCGGTGCTTTTGTTTGCTACATTTGATTCTACTTTGAGCATCTTATCTAGTTGTTCTATAATATCTAATATAGCACTTTTCCTTTTTATTATTTGGTTTTGGTAGTATGATTTATCTATACTAACACCGTATAAATCTCTAAAGTTTCTGTTTGCTAGGTTGCTTTCATCTCTTTTTAAATCTCTTAATAATTGCTTGAGGTCTTTCTTCATATCCATAGCTACATTTACTTCTGCTGCAGTTTCTATGGTGTCATTTAAATCCTTGGCTTTAAAATTAGTATATCGGGTTAATGATTCAGCATTTAAATTATCGTCGCCTAAAGCTTCTACTGCTGCAGCTACTCCAGAGTCATCGCCATCTACGTCATCTACGTCATCATCATCTGTTGGTACATCTGGTTTAGATGGTTTAGATACTCCTAGTATTGCTGCGATTTCATCTGGTGTACGTTGACGTACTATCTCTCCAGTTACAGCATCTTCTACATTTATATATTTACTAAATGTAGGATTCGTAGATATAGCTCGCATTGCGGCTGCAGTATCGCCTGCTAAATAAGCATCAGAGAAAGCGTCAAACGCTGTCATATTACTTGCTATTTCTGCATCGTATGCAAATTCATCTTTTGACGTTAAGTTCTGTCCGTACTTTTGTATGCCAGACATAATTAATGTTTGCGCATCTGCACTTAAATCCTTGGTGCTTATGTAATTTAACATATTTCTAGTCAAATCCGCTTGCGTTACAGAATCAATATCATCATCTGACATACCTTCTGGAAAGGTAAGTTTAATAATATCTGTAAGCGCTGATGCCGCAGCCTTCGTATCTTTTTGTTGTTGTATTTCACTAGCATTTGTCATCTGCGTTTGAGCAGAATCAATATACGCATTTAGGTTATTCACAACCTGCGGACTATAGTCTCCATTTAAAAACTTCTTATATGATTTACCTGTTAAGCTATCGCTATCTTCAAGACCTGCAAATAACTCTGGGTTTTTCTCTATAGCTGCTGCAACCTTAGACCCAGTAATCTGAGCCTTCTGAAAGTTGTCAGTCATTTCATCGAAAGCAGTTCTAATCCTTTCGCTTTTTGCATCTTCTGCTTTTGCCTTTACACGTATGCCCTCTGCACCTGCCTTAAACTTTTTATCAAAGTCTAAAGCGGCTAAACTTGCATCAATGTTTGGTCCTTGTGATACGCTAATCATAATTAAAATACTCCAAGACTTTCAAGCCAATCATCGGTGTCTTGTGCTTGATTAAAATTTAAACCACTAGAAAAAGAACTTGTATTTACACTTCCTTTATTTTTACCGCCAAAGAAATTAGTAATGCCACCATAGATGTTTTTCAAAGTTCCAAATGCTTCTTGTGCTGTGCTTAATCCTGCACTTATAGCATCAGCCGTTGCCTTGTATTCGTTTAGTTTAACTAATGTTGATTTAGCTTTGCTTGGTTGGTTCAATGCTACGGCAGTATCATAATCTCTTTGTAATCCTGCTATAGCTTGATTAACTTCTCTAAGCCTCATTTGATTAGCATAGTCTACAGAACCTAAGTCCATAATGCCACCAATGTTAAATGGAGTAGTAATATCTCCTACACCTTCAATGAATGGGCTTTGTGTGCCGATTACACCAGGTAGGTCTCCGTACATTCCACGCTCCATATTCATTAGTGCAGTAAGTTGATTAGTGGCTGATGTTTCTCTGCCTTCTCTAATACTTGTTTCTTCTCCTAATGCTCTATACAATGTCATTGGGTCAACGTCTCTACCTCTAGTTGCACCAAATAAATAACCTTGTTGCTCTACCTGTGCTTGCTCTCTAGGAGATAAGTCTCCCTTTGCACGCTCTGTAGCTATATCGGCTATTTCACGTTGTTTCTCCAACGCAGCAGCTTGCTCTGGATACAGTTCTTCGAGTTGCTTCTTGTAAGGTTCGCCAAACTCAGCCATCAAGTCTAAGTCTGATTGCCTTTGTAATCTACGTTGTTCAGTAGCCAAGTCTTGCATTTTGCCTGCAAGTCCAGACTGCATATCAAATGCAGATTCAGCCTGTCCAAGCATAAATTTATTGACTACGTCTTGGAACTCTTCATCTGCTAATCCCTTACTTTTTCCAGTAGGGTACATTTGTCTAGCTGCGTCTTGTCCGAGCAATAACTCGGCTAACTGATAAGCTGGGTCTAATTTTGCCATATAGTTTCCTGTTAGTATACCACCACCATCAAGACCTTCAAAGTTTATATAACCTTGACTATCTACAAAGTTTCCAAAGTCATTGTCGCCTGGGTCAGAAATGGGGTCATCATCGTCTCCAATGAAACCATCGCCTGGGTCTGGTATTACTTTATATCCTCCTTCTCTGGGTTGTATTGGTTTTCTTCTTTCAAATTCAAAGTCAAATGTAGTTCGTGCGCCTTCCATTGCATCGAAGAAATCATCAAGTCCTAGCATTCCTTCTAATACATCTCCTCGCAATCCTTCCTCGTATTCGCCAAAAAAGTCTTCTATCTCTTTTTGCGTTAATAATCCTTTTTCATCTGTAACGGTAAATTCTGGTAATGTATAAGTGCCTTGTATTCTAGCTCTTTCAGCATCTATCAAATCTTCCAATTCTGCTCGCCCTGCAAGAACATCAAAATCCTCTGGGAAATATTCAGATTCACTAAACATTGTAAACCTATCTAGTGCAGCTCGCTCCATTTCTGCTAACTCTGCTAGTGATGAAGCAGGTGTAACACCAAAGTCTGGCATTGTATAAGTAGGTAGTATACCCTCCCTTCGTGAACTGTACTCAGTTTCTAGTTGTCCTAAGAAATCGTAGTACTCACTTAGGCTAATGTAACCACTATCTCTGTATTCCTCTAACCTTGTTAGCTCGTTTTGGTACGCAGTATCTATCTCTGTAGTATCATCGCCCTCTGCAATTTGTCCATATACGCTAAAGTCTGGTAACTCATACGCAGGAGCCATACCTTTTCTCGCATCTTGATAAGATGTTTGTAGTTCATTTAATTGAGTTATATAGTCTGATGTACCTATATATCCTAGTTGAGCATTTAATGTTAGTTCATCAAAAGCAGTATTGTATGCTGTATCTATATCATCAAAACTTTGTCCAGGCTCTAACTGCCCATATACTGTAAAATCGGGTGCTTCATATACAGGAGTAATCTCTCGTTTCTTGGTATCGTACGCGGATTCTATTTGCTCTTCAAAAGCATCATACTCTTCTCTAGTGATAAAATCATTATCAAGGAAACTTTTTAGTTCATCTAAAAATCCTTCTTTCTCTGCATCGAGATTAGTAAAGCCGCCTTCAGCATCAAGTTCAGATACGGCAAATTCTGGTAATGTATAGACAGGTACAATTTCATCTTTCCTTGTATTGTACGCAGAATTTAAATCAGCAATATTTGCATCGTATTCTTCTTGAGTAATGTACTCGTTGTCTAAGAAGCTATCTAATCTAAACATAGCTTGAGCGTAGGATTCATTCAATCCAGTAAGGTCTCCTTCGGCTATTACGCTAAAGTCTGGTGCTTCGTAAGTAGGAACAAATAGATTCTCTCTACGCATATCTGCCATACTTTCGGCAAATGCTATTTGAGAGGCTTTCATTTCTTCATCTAAGTCAGAATTATTTATACCTTCTATGTATGCTGCTAATCCTGTATCTAAGTCATCAGTATTATCATATAAAGTAACGTCAAAGCCACTACCAATTACAGATATGGTTCCTGTTAAGTCTAATATGTCGTCTTCTTTTTTACCTATAGTTGTAGTTAGTCCTTCATTTACTGATGTAAGCCTATCTATTTCATCTTTTTTTGTAGCATTATCTGATTCTAAATCAAAAATATCAGCACCATTTCGTCTAAGACTACTAATAATATTTCTAAAGTTTATAGCTTGTTCTGCACTTATAAATTGATTTTCTTCGGCAGCATTTACATAAGTCAAATACTCATCTAAATAATCATTTAAGCCGTCTAAAGTGGTAGCCGTAATACTAAATTCTGGTAGTGAATAAGTTTCTAAGTCTTCTACGTTTTGTCTTAAACCTGCTATTGTTGTATCGGTATCAGTTTTTAAGGTCTCGTATTGGTCTGTTTTACTAGCCCAATTTGCATACCAAGCTTCCCTAGATTGTCTATATTCTATAGCCAACCTATAGTCATTCATTAAATCATCTATTTGTTCTTCAGTAAGAACTGAGTTGCCATCTTCATCATAAAACTCTTCTCTTTTTGCAGCAACAATATTGTCTCTTAAAGATTTTCTATATCCATAAGCAGTACCTTCCCACGTTGCAGGGACATCTGGCATAACATAAAACTGATGTTTATCTTTGTAGGTTTCTAATGTATATCCCTGTGCTTCTAATGCAGCACTAAACGCACTTCCCTGTACTGTTAAATCTGGCAATGTATAAGTGTCATATTTGTCTTGTAAGGCTTGGTATTTAGCTTGTGCATTTTGTTCTGCTGTATTCGCATCTGCATTTGCATCATTTAAATCTTTTTGTCCCTGGACTAATTCAGATGCACTATTATATAAAGCATCATATTGGTCTTGATTAATTAATTCTGCGTTTAAATCTTGAGTTAAAACTTGTGCGTATGCACTTAAATTACTATCTAAATCTTCAGCGGCTACGCCTTCAACGGTAAAGTTTGGTAGTGTATAGGATTCAAGTTCCCCAATACGAGATTGTGCATCTGCTAAGTCCCCTTCGTGTTTCTTAGATTCACCCTTCCAAAACGCTCTACTTTGTCTTGCGAAAATTGCGCTACGTACATCTTCAACTATATTAGTTATTTGTTCCTGTGTAAGAATGCCATCATCTATTAACTGCTGTTCATAATCTGCTACCCAAGCATCTCTAGCAGCAACTTGCTCTAATCCTTGTGGGTTTTCAAAGTAACCTTTTTCTTGACTATATACATACCCCATCTCTCGCATAGCAGCAGATACATTAAAATTTGGTAATATATAAGCTTGGTTAGCTTCTAAATTGTCTTTAGCATTATTCCATTTAAGTTCAAAATCATCAGCTTCTTCTTCAAATTCAGCAGCTTTATCTTGTGCAGTCTTTAAGTCTGATTCTAATTTTTCTATTCTTGTATCGGTAGATGTTTGCAATGAAGCAATATCTTGTGTAGCTTTATATACATCAAATGTATTAGTAGCTAATGCTTTTTCTAGGTCTCCTTGCTCTGACGTAATTTCTCCTTCACTAACCATTCGGTCTATTTCTGCATTGTAATCATCTAACTGATTTTGTGCGCCCTGTATATCAGTAGCAGTAACCTCAAAGTTATCTATCTCTACATATAGTTCTCCTTTAAGCCTATCTATTTCTGTCTGATTCGCATCTCTTTCTCCTATAGCATTATCCCTTTCGGTAATAGCAGCATTATATTTTTGCTGTTCACCTATATATAATTGATAGTTATCATCTCTAGCTTTTTCTGCTATATCTAAATCTTCTTGTGATTGTGCTAATGCAGCTACATTAAATAGTATTTGGTCTGCATTTTCTACAGATAAAAAGTTTCCGAACTCTTCTGTAGTTCCTTTCATCACTTCATTCACAAAGTCTTGCATATATTGTGAAGGATTGTCTGCATTCATATAATCAGTTACATTAAACTCTGGTATTTCGTAAGCTTCTATCTTATCTATTTTATCCTGTAAATTAGTAGCCTTAGTTGAAGCAAAACCTTCACGTTCTATTGCAGCATCTCTTTGTTTTTCTGTTTCACTAATTACAAAGTCTTTAACAATTATAGTTTGTAATTCTGATTTTTTAGAATCGTAAATAGCATTTGCTAAATCTATTTCATATTGCTCTTGTTCATCAGATAAGTCGGCTGCAGTAATTTGATTTAATCTAGTCTGTAAATCATTATCTAAATCACTTATTTTAGTCGCAGTTGTTGTGAATACACCTAAGTCCACAAAATTACTTGTAGCTTCTTCTTGTGCTTTCAGAATTAATGCTTGTGATTCCTCATCTAACTCTAAGAAAGCTTCTCTTGATTTGTATAATTCATAAGCATTTTGTCTTAAAAAATCTTTTGTGT
>Ga0209232_1000860_pt1 | contig 17517 bp, 39 predicted proteins | sample ETNvirenome_2_60_FD_184066 | JGI IMG/M metagenome (GOLD analysis project Ga0209232, IMG submission 184066) | Marine viral communities from the Pacific Ocean - ETNP_2_60 (SPAdes) (version 2) | ecosystem: Environmental > Aquatic > Marine > Oceanic | place: Pacific Ocean | collected 2013-06-22
ATTATATATTAATCTAGACGGTGTTAATTTAATTTCTTCATCTTTTAAAAGATAAATTGACGCAGCATCTTCTATAATATTTTCTTCTTTAGGTATAAATCTTTTTGACATGTCTTTATCATCATTAGCAACACGAATTTTAATTATTGGCTTTGATTCTGTAAGCTCTTGCTCACTATTTAAGACTGATTGATTTTTTCCTAACTTAATTGATTGTCCTTCACGACCATCTATGACAATGTCACCAGGTATAACTCTTGTAGGTCTGCCTGTAATTGGTTTAAACTTTTTTGTAAGTAAGCTCACTGTATCTGAAGCTACATTTGGTTTTGCACCGTCTGTATTTGTTATTCCAATTGATGCATTATTATTAACATTTCTTTTTATGTTTAAGGGTATTGTATAATATGCCTGATTGCCAATACAAATAACATGAACCAGCTCACCATATATTGGATAATTTTTAATGTTAGGGTCAAGAGGAAAAACCCATTCAGACGGCAATTCAAATCCTTCAAATGTAGATACTCGTATACAGCCGATGTCCTGTGGTTTAAGTTCAGGACGATCTGCAATATCTTCTTCATTATAAATAACTTCTGTTACTTCACCTGGAATAATCTGAATAGACGTTGCTGTCAACTGTCGTATTATATCTGTGGTAATATCTCTTACAGCTTTTTCTGTTGTCAGTGAATCACCAAGATCTAATTCATTTTTATTATTACCGAGATCAGTCCAGATCCCACCTCTTCGTGAGACTTTGCGACTTATAGACATAATTACTCCTGTATTTGCAGAGTTATATCATCAACCTCATGTTGTATTTCTTCAGTTGCTTTATTGATCTTTTGCAAAATTTCTTCTTTCTCTTTATCTGATAGACCTAGCTCATCAGTGCCACCCTTGCTATCAGTTGTCATAACACGTTGAACTACTGCTGCTAACTTTACTAGTAGTTCATCATTTCTAATATTGGCTTCCATAAAATCACTGATCATGGGAAATAATTGCACAGCAGTATTTGGATCTTTTATATAGGTCATTAACTCTTGTATCGTAGTTTCTATTTGTATCTTATTACGCTGTGAGTTGTGATCGATCTTTTTTAAGATGTCTGATAGCGTTGTATTATCAAATATTTTGTAATCAGTAGACATAAAACTAGCCCTTTGATTATAAATATAGAGTTTTTTAAAACATGCGCGCAGATCCTGAGGTATTAATAAATCCGTGCTTTTCCCACTGCGTATCTAGAGTTTTATAGTGTGTTCTCATTACATTTAAAACTTTTGTAATATGTTGTGTTTGAGAACCTGATATTTCTCTAAGCAAGATATATAATGCTTTTTTATTAAAGATCTCTATAGAGTCAACACGAGTCATTAAGTCTAAAATAGAATGAGCAATATTAATGTCTCTTTTCTTCTTAAATACTTTATTAATATTTACATCCCAATACTCAATTACACCATTATAAAATGTCTTTTTTTCTTGCACTTCTACATCATTATTTTCATACGTTACTTTCTTAACATCTTTGTGTTTTAAGTCAACTACGTCAGTATGTGTCTTCATCTTTTTATAGTTTGCATTATTATGGCATATCAACCAGTTCTTGACAACAACACTAAAGTAACTAAATGCTTTACCTTTACCCTGCTTATATTTACCCAGACGTGTTATCATAAATGATATTACTTCATGCTTAACATCTTCAGACGGTACATCAAAGTGATAAAACTTAAATGTGTGTATAATATTTTCACAAAGCTTTTCAAACGGCTTTCTTAAAGAAGTATTGTAGATGTGATTCTTTTCACGCCAATCTTCTGTAGCATTATAAGCTACAATTGCTTCTTCAGTTTCTTCTGTAAAGTACATTCTTGTTTTTGATTTTTTACGTGGCATTATTTTTATCCTCTATTAAATTGTCTAATCTTTCTATTTCATTTTTAAGTGCTTCGAATATTGTTCCTGTCTCATCGTCTGATTCGAATGCGCCCAAGGTATCAACCTTCTTCATTTCTTCTTGCACAGATTCTATTAATGCATAGTTACTGTCCAATACGTTTTCTAAAAAGTCTACTTTATTGTATAAATTCCAAACAATATAACACAGTATTAATATTGTTATCGAGCTTATAGTTTCAATTATCATGCGAATAAGTCCTTTAATTTACCAACATCTAAATTCTTTACAAGCTCTTCTTCTTTAGATTCACCTTTCATATACTTTGGAAAGTCTATGCGTGATTCACCTGACAACATAAAAGCTTCTTTCTCTTGTCTAGCTGCAGAAGAATCTGCAAAATGAATGATGTGTGGTAGGTTTGTTTTTAGTGCTTTCCATTCTGCACCTTCAAAGTAGTAAGACTTATTTGCCTCTTCATACAAACCGTCTGCAAGCCTTACGCCTAAATACTCTGATTCTGTCATTGATATTTGGAATTGATTTAAAATCCATATTGCCCTATCAGTAACTGTCATATAATGAATTGCTGGATTGTGATTATAATATTCTTGCAATTTCTTTGCACGCCACTCATCCTTGTTTGGTGAGTAATAGTCTTCTTCCATATTACCAACCTTACCTAAGTCATGAAACATAGCTGCGAATATCACAGATTCTTCTGTTATGTCGTCTAGGTACATACCCTGCTTTTTAAACAGTTCGTAATAATTTAAAGACCACTGTATTATGTTAAGTACGTGTGCAACATAACCCCCTGGAAAAGCATTGTGATACCATGCTCTGCCAGATGCAGGTGCTAATGTCATCCTATCTTTAAAGTGATCATGTAGCGCCTCTATTTTTTCTAGCCTTTCACCAGTAAAAGTATTATTTATAATTTCGACCAGGTCGATCCAATTATCTTTTATTTGTTCTGCACTTATTCTCATGCATTCTCCTTTGTCCAATCTAGTTTGAAGATGTCACAATTTACATATTTGTAAGGTGCTACACCTTTTGATTCTAAAATATCTACAACATTAACCCATTTAGGATTCATTGTGTCTCGTACTTGATATACACCATCTTTACCATCTGTTCCTTTAAGTAATATAAAATCACCATAATCAAAAGGCCCACCCCATCGTTTAAGTAGGTTACGAGATAAAGCAACAAATTTATATTGTGATGCTTTATTTATCCTAATACGTGTACCGTCAGCCGTAATATCTGGTGTATCATCACACTGTATTTTATCTGGCTGATACATTGTAACGTCAACTTTTATTCCATGCATATAGAATTTTGATAATCTATCTGACAGTACTCTATTTTGTACTGTTAAGTCTGCATAGTGACCGTGATAAATTTCTTTATGCTTCTTCATAAATTTAGTAGTTATAAAGGCGTTTACCGCAGTTATAAAAGCAATTGTTAGTATGTACTTATTTAGGTTTTGCATTGCGTGCTCTCCATTATTAACTTATTATTGATAGTAGAATCTAATAACATTTCGCGTAATATGAAAGGCTTTTTTTCATTTTTTTCAATTTAATTTTTGTGGACCCGGGGAGAGTCGAACTCCCGTCCGGTATACTGTTAACAATGAGTCATTCACAGCTTAGTTAGGTTACTACCCTCTGAGAAGTTACCTACAAACCACCAACAACTTATTACAGTGTTGCGAACTGGGTTTTAGTTTAAGTCCAAAATGGCCAACGACTTTTTGTCTAACTTATTTTATGACCGAGTGTTAGACAACTCAGTAACTTAAGCAGCGTATGCGTAAGTTGGTTGGTCATTACCGATTGGTAAGCTAGGTACGTCGTACTCAGCTAAATGCCAATCAATGTCCAACCCTTCTAGTGAATTATCACCATTTGAGTTAGTGAACCTTTTTTAACAGGTCTTGTTCAAACCTTGCTGCACTCAATTGTCAAAAAGCACCCGTCGATACCAGGCGGGCCCATATTATTTAATCTTCAAAATCTCCATTTACAAACTGGTCATATCCCTGTCTGTTGTCGACTTCTTCAATTTGCAAATCTTCTAATAACAGTTCGACAGCTGCCCAGTCTTTATCATATATAGCAGCTTCTAATCTCATAATAATTTCTTCTATTGATAGCATCTTATCAGCCCCCTGTTTAGTTGACACTAAATATGGATAATCTACTAAATTTAATTCAGTTACTGATGTGTTTTCTACTAAAAAATTCCACGGTAATACTATACCCATTTTACGCCTCCGCCATGCTATAGTTTAATTCTGATTTATAACCTGATCCATTTGCAATTGCATAATCTAATATTAACGCCTTTAATATACTTTGGACTGTTTCGTTAATATCTTGTCCTATAAAAAGTTCTTTGCCGATTTTTTCAGGCAATAACTTCCATGCTCTTGCAACTTCTAGTTGTAATATTTCGTAATCTAAAATTGGTTGAACGCTATCCATCTTCACCTTCTAGTTTTGGCGTATCTGTCATACGCATTATTTTTAACTTCTCTTCTTCTAACTTATTGATCCAGTCTGTAAGTAGATCAATTATTTTATTCTTGGTAACATCGTGATCATCGTTGTCTAATATCTTATCAACCCATTTTTTATATGTTCCCAAAAAACCAGATAACCATATAGCTATTTCTGCCCTTTCTTCAGGCCATGATTTCTGTCCCATTACTTTGTCTCCTCTTTAAGAAAGAAAATTTTGTATTTAATAGACCTTAAATAAAATACAATTTTTAGTATGATATTGTACAGCCTATCTAAAGATTTATTCTTTGTCGTAAATGTAATAGTATCTTTTATATTTGATCCATCACCGTCAGGTATTATTGTATGGCGGTGTGACCAAAATTTTATTCCTAAAAATTTACCACGATGGAGTATGTCATTAAAATACAGTTTATCTTTTGCTGTGCTGTATGTCGCAATTTTAAATGTTACAACTTCATTTAACACCATTATCTTTATGATCGCGCCTCTTCTAAGTCCCTTATAATGAAGCAACTCGCATCCGGATGGTATTAGCCTTCTTAACAGCATGCCCTCTTTGTCAACAAAAGCTTTTTTAACTACACTAAATGGTCGGTTTATTTTTGTGTTTATTTCCATAATAATAAGTATAATTTATCTAAACAAAAAATAAAGATAAGTAAATCCTGCTAGTGATATTAAAAACATCTTAAAGTATTCCCAGTATTCGTCGCCCTTTGTAAATTTAATCGGCTTATTTTTTCTTTCTACCCTGTCCCAGTCTCCGAGTCTACCCATTATGTCGACCACTTTGTATTATTAGTTTTTTCTTCTGCATCTTCTTTGCCCGCATACAGCCAACGAATATACCATCTAACTCTTGCACCTAGTTCCATATCGTTAGGATATTTATCAACCATATCTTTAATGATTCTTCTTACACTCTTCATTTGTATTCATCAATAATTTCTTGCGCACGTTCATACTGTCCATCATAAGAGTTTAAGTTTAAGTACCAACCCTTCTTACCGTTTATACCGACCTTCATATGTGCTACAACTAAAGTTGCTAGTTCAGCATTGGATACTGGTTTCCTTTTAGAATTATATTTATCCAAAACTTCTTTGATTAGTTTTTCCATTTCTGGTCTCCTTGTTTTAAAATCTTTTTATAATATACGTCTTCTGCATGTTTGACTAACATCATAAATTGCTTGCCAGTCAAAATCTCAGGTTCACCTTGAAAACTTTGTAGGTTAAAGTGTGATATGATTAGGTCAACTATCTCACTATCGATAGGACTTTTTTTCATGCACTCATTGTCCAGCCTTCATTTAAAAACTTTTGTGCTTTTTTGTATTTCAATACCTTAACTGCATCGTCTTTTTTAATAGTAACCAAATGATTGCGACCTATCTTCTTTTCAGTACGCCTATATGTTGTATCGATTTTTCGATCCATAATTGTAACTCCATTTAAATGATCAATTTCATGTTGTATGCAAACTGCCTCTAGCATTCTTAAGTCTTTGTTATCCAGCGGATCACCTGTATCTGCACCGCTGAATATCCACATTCCTTCTTCCTGCTCTGTCTTTACTTCGACTGTCTCATATCTCCTGGTGTGTATTCCTTTGCCAGGGTAAGATAAGCAACCTTCAAAATAATCAATCTCATTTTCCTTCTTAACAATCTTCGGATTGATGAGTACCAAAGGTTCACGAACATTGACAACGGCCACTTGTGCATCAATTCCCACTTGATTAGCTGCCAGCCCAATACCGTCCCCTCTTTCGTTAAGTATCTGAAATAGTTTCGCTGCAATCTGTCTTCCTTCTTCAACTGATACCTCTCTTAGTTTTTTACTTATTAACGGATTGTCGTTTTTCGTACAATCAATTACCATTTTTTCCAAGATGTAGCTCCTACTTTTTTAGTGTATAACTGTGCATCATCATCGTCTTTGGCCAAGAATTTTACAGGTACGGCATCTTTACCAACACCTTCTAAGTACGTGTACTGTTTGTACTCACCAAACTGCTTTTGTTTTTTATTTATTTTTTTCATTTTTCATAACCTCTTTATATAACTTATTAATTGATTTTGCGTCCCCACCTTGTTTGATGAGTGCATCTTTTCTTGTCATTATGGTGAGAGGAACATCAGCCAAACTTGGTGGACGTCCCCACTCATCACACATAACTTTTTCTTCTAACCATTCTTTCTTGGTCATTACTTACCTGCCTTGTGGTCTAAGAAATCTTTCTGCTTATCAATTGCCTTTTTAAGTGCTTTCTTTTCTGCAGCCATCTTTAATAGTTTCTTGTTTTCAGCCTTACGACGCTTTTCTTTATTGGCAACTTGTCTTTTCTTAATAGCTGCAACGTCAGTGGCCGGCCTTGTACCTTTAAGTTTGGGCTGCTCCACACCCTTGTGGTAGACGTTTCCCTTTGCGTCCACAAATTCCTTCATCCACTTCCAGCCACGCGGTCTAACTGAATCAGAGGATCTTCTAAGTCCAATACCAAATAGTCTATTCTTTTCTGTTTCTGATAACAGTGCTAGACATTTTCTAGTCAGGGCATTACTTCCTACAACAGACACAGCTTTTAAACTTACATTAGCTACAGGTTGTCCTGTCTCTTTGCAGTCCATGTATGATACTCCATCTATAAAGTATCCGCCGTTTTTCTTGAATGTCTCTTCTAAACTCATGATAACTCCTTTGTTTTAATTTAAGCTAATTCGCCCCACATTAACAGTGAGCTAACTAATTTTTCATCATTATCATTCCAACCACGATTTTCTGGTAAGTCATTATATTCTCTGTAGATTTCGCCTGTCGTGCTGTTCCATATTTTTAGTATCTCAACTTCATCTGACCAAGAGAATCCAGTGTCTGTAATAATCCATTCTACAGTGATTTCATGTTTCTCATCAATCATTTCATTTAGCTCTGGTGCTGATATGAAATCTGCTTCTTCTAGAAGATTTGCAATTGGTATTTCTCTAACACCTTTGCCAACTTCTTCGACACCTATTATATCGCTAGCTTTAAAAATTGCTTCTTGTATATTTAAACTCATTAGTAACCTCTTACTTTTGTGAGAGCGTTTGTATAACGAGTAGCCAACCCGATATAGATAGTAGCCAACCATCCGCTCTCATATTGTGTATTGTTTGTAAATCTATCATAATTGATATACTAATCTAGCCCTTTTTCGCGACAAAGTAAAGGCTTTTTTTTACTTTTTTTAAAGTTTTATTTCGTGCTCATCTTCATATGTCTTTAATATGCGCTTAACTAGTGGATGTCTAATGCAATCATCTCTAGTAAAAGCGTGATGAACAACACCTTTAATTTCTTTTAGCCTAAACCATGCGTCGTAAAATCCGCTCTTCTCATAAGCAACTGTTCCGTTAGCTTTATACTTATCACACTGTGACATATCTCCCTGGATAATCATCTTACAATTTTCTGATATTCTTGTCATTAGTGTTTTTATCTGCATAGGTGATACATTCTGCGCCTCATCTAATATGACATAGCATTCTGATAAATTAACACCTCTTAAAAAGTTAAGCACACCAACTTCAACTTTGTTATCTGTTATTAATTTTTGTGCCTTCTGCTTTCCAATTATATTATCTAATATTGTAAATGTAGATTCATTGTATTGTTGAATCTTCTTATCTAATTCACCAGGCAAATATCCTAACTTATCTTCGTTTCCAACATCAACAGTTGGATTTATGATTATTAATTTATTGTATGGTGTACCTCTTCTTAAAACGTCTTGCAACGCTTTGTAAATTGAAACATATGTTTTTCCAGTTCCTGCTATACCGTGACACAGTATTAACTGATTGTTAAAATCACTTATCTTCTGATAAAGTATCTTTTGATTATCAGTTGCTGGCACGAAGTTATTAACTATCTTTGGAACTTGTCCTACAGGCGATTTATATATTCTACCATTGTGTTCATAACCATTCATTACTGGAGCTTGATTCATAAACGTATCCATCCTTTTGTTTAAAAACAATTTGCTACTTAACAACTATTTCACTTGGACTTCACCTGGAATAATTGAATCATTATCTTCAGGCTTATCTTCCTCCTTTATAATTATTTCTTTTTGCTCCTTAAATTCTGTCTTTGTAGAATTAGTTTTGTCTTTGTACATCTCCCACCATCTTTTCTTATTTTTTGTTCTTGTCTGTTTAATAGGCGCAGCACCTATTTGCTCAAATGCCATATTAGCAGCTATAACAAGTGAGACAGCGAGTGGGTCAAATACAAATATTAATATGAATATAAACCATTTTACAACTGTATCTATTTCAGTATCAAACACTCTTGCTAAATATATTGCAGGTCCAACATCAACACCTGTTTCAACCAGTGCTATTTTTAAATCACCAATCTCTTGTTTTAAACTTAAAGACTGTTTATTTAGTTGGCTAATTTGTGGTTGATATTCTTCTCTCAACTTCTTGCGTGCAGTGCGATAGTTTTCTGGTAACTCTTCTATTGCTGTTTCCATTTCTAGCTTTAGAAACTCTGCATCATCTTTAACTTGTTTTAGTTGATCTTCTTTAAATATCATCATAGTCGATTGCTTTTCGAATCCAGTAGTTGCTCCCTGGTAAGCATTAGAAAGATAGCCAAATATGCCCATAGATGTTATTATAATTAGAACGAATGTGCCGACAAGTAAATAGTTTTTAAGAAACGTGGGTACTGTCTTCCAATATCGATAAAGAAACGAGGCTGTCACTAACTTGGCAAATTCTAAAGAACCTGCCATAATAACTACACTCGTCTGTGCGCCGGCAAATAGTTTTGATAATCCAAATACAGAGAAGAAAGCAGCGCTGAATGCCACAAGGCCAGCGCTGAAAGCTACTAAGTATGGGAATGTTTTTGAGTTTACGAAATCCATATAATATTAAATATCTGAAAATTCTGCATCTATAACTTTTAGAACAAAGAAATACTGATCACCATTTTTTAAGATATTATCTACACCCCATTGTTTTTTCCAATAATCAATTCCCTTAACATCAGTGTTAGCAACGTTTTGTATACCTTTTATATAATACATATCGCTGCCAACACTAATGAGTCGTTTCATTATAGAGCCACCCTAAGCCTACACACAATTCCGTTTACCCTTATTCTAGTGCTGGAAACGGAAATCACCTCTCTATAAATCACTGTTATAACCTAACTTATTTTTACGAAGTTCTTCTTCGGCTTTTCAGGTTCGATCTTTGGTATCTCAATAGATAAGATGCCGTCTTTGAAATTAGCATTAACATTATCACCATCTAACGATTCTCCAAGAGTGAACTTGCGCTCGAACGCTGAATGCTTCAGTTCTCTTCGTAAAACTGTTGCATCAGTTGCTTCATCAAATCCGTGTTTACTACCTTTAATTGTCATAACACCGTCTTCAACTTCTACGTTAAGATTCTTCTTATCAATACCAGGAATCTCTGCAACAACACCAACTTTATCTTCGTATTCATATACGTTTACTTTTGGATATGCTGTGCTTGAAAACGGATTGACGCCTACAGTTTGCGCAACTTCTGGGAAGTTTGTCTCAAACATGTTGTCAAACATCTTATCAAACGGTGCTAAAAAATTATCTCTTGATATGGTTGGAAAACCATTTCTTATTACTAAGCTCATTGTTTTTCTCCTTATTGTTATTCTTATGAACTAACTTGAATACCTAACCATTTAGCGTATTCATATAATATAGAGAAAAAACTATGCCAAAGTATTTTTAATGTCATAATGTCATACATAATATTTTGAGTATGTCATATTGTCTTACACTCTAAAATCTAATTGTAAAAATTTTCCTATTTCTACAATATTGTTATCCCACTTTACTTTACTAACTTTATCTAGCAGCCTTTGTGCCTGATCTCTTGTGATTGGCTTATCAACATATTCATCATTATGCTTAATAACTTTTGCGTCTGTCTTAGAGCACTTCTCAACGAATTGTAATATCTCTTGAAAAACGCCGTAAGCTTGCATATTAGACCTCATAGTCTTTGTCTGCTGTGTTAACAAGATATATCGATCATATCCTGAAAGTTTATTTTTATCCATTTGATTCCTCTAAGTTAAGTTTGAAATTTGAATTAATATAATTGCAGCTGCTAATAATAAACTAATAACAGTCTTTATAGTTGGTATTTCTCCTATAAACATCCATGCCATACAACCAAATATTACCGTGCTAATTCCGAACCCTGCTAGCCTCATATTCCAGAAAGCACCAAAATGTTCATAAGACCATTTAGTACTCCAAAAGAATAGTGGTGCAATTGCGATACTAGTAAAATATAACCACCATATAGATTTTAGCCACGGCTTGTCTGGCCAGATAACCCAGCCTTGCAACTGAAAGAATGCAACTATAGCTCCTGCAACTTGTGCTGCGATAGCCATCCAGAGTTTATTCATATGCCCAGTATCTCATCTTCTTTACGTTGCTGCTCTTTAATGTGTTGTTTTTTTAATTCATCCATCTTCTTCTGATCATCTAATAACCACTGATATACAGAGCCTATTAGATCTTTGATTGCACTCCATAAAGAGCCTAGCGTTGCATGTTTCATAAAGTTACCTCTATCCCTATTTTAGCTTTATAATAGTCGTTGCTTTTTAATCGTGCGACCTCACCCATATTGTATAATCGTACTTTGTCTGTAAGCTTCCAACTAAGTTTAAATTTATTCTCATACTCAAATGTATTGTTTTCTCCTGTATCATCAGGCGGCGCATAACCATCAAACGAAATATTAACCTCTATCTTGTCGTCTGCATATTTCTTATTCTGACTCCAACCAACAGATGCGAACGTTTCATACAGCTTAAGTGTTTCATCTGTAGAACGAGTTGTAAATCCTGCAGTTGCACCTTTCCATTCTTTTCTCCAGTCAAGTTTAAGATACTTTACATTTTGACTTTCTTTATTCATGTATTCAGGTTTAAAATACACACGGTCTTCCATCTTAAGCCATACTAAATCGTCTGTATATTTTGTTCCCAATTCCCTCTCCCATTGACGATTAATGTGAAAGTATTTATGCGACATACCTAAACTTAATTCATAATCATCTGGATTTGGTTGAACATTTGGAGTTCTCATAGCAAACGAACTAAACAACATTACACCGGCTAGTAAACTATCTAACATATTATTCTTCCTTATGTTTATTTTGTATTGATACTACTCTTACCATTTCATCCCACACCCTATCTCTTTCATCTCTTCTTTTTTGTACTTCAGGTCCCCATTTGTTCATAAAATCTTCAAAAGCTTTTACTTTCTTTTCTAGCTTTCGAACTCTATTTGCTAGTCTATCTATTTCAAAGTAAGTTCCTTTCCTACTCATTACCATTCCTCCCTTCTACCAAAGTTGTTTTTCTCAATTCGCTTTTTCAAGTGCCTTTTGTACATCCAAAGCATGATAAAATTTTTAATCATACTAGCCGTGTAACTGAAGATATTTCTCAACTGCTAGCTCCTTGTGTTTAGCTTCGACTACAATGTCGACATCATAACCATAAGTATCGATGTACTGGTATATGTAATCTGAGTGTGCCTGTGGTTTTATTTTTGGATCGCCTTTCTCTTCACTCCTAGACTCGGAATAGTGAAAGCACGGCTTAATGCCTTCCGGCCAAGTTGAAGCAGCGAGCTTAACGGCAGCCTGCTCGTCAAGATCGCCAGGACAAAACCTGTGGTGATGGTAGTCGAACACAATGGGCAAGCCAATACGACTGTATATTCCATGATATAAATCCTCCGTTGAATACATTGATGCCTTGTCGTCGTTCTCGACAGTAAGGCGGGTTTTAACTGAATCTGGTAGGCGTTCGAAGTTTGTACAGAACCTGTCGAGTGCTGCATCTTTATCTCCGTATGCGCCGCCAGCATGAATATTAATTTTGTTATATGGTGTACGAGACAACCCCATCATATCAAATACTTCACCGTTTATCGTTAAGTCCTTAACAGCATTTTCTACTACATGTTCGTGTGGTGAAGTAAGTACATTGAATTGTCCAGGATGAGTCGTAAGACGCAAACCGTGTGTTGTAGCTTTAACACCTGTTGAGTGTAGGTGCATTTTAATTTCATCAATATCTTTTAGGTCAGACCAATCGTACTCTGTCTTCCAGGGTATCATCGATGATGATATGCGAAACAGTTCATAGCCTTTAAGAATATTCCAGTCTACGATCTTACCTAAGTCGATAACGTTTTTAAGAACAAGCTCTGACGCATAGTCTACACCTTTTTCTTTAAATGTACGCTTAATCATTTTACGACCTGTTGTGATACGTTCAACACCTTTTTCTTTGCCACCATATTGTTGTGGATAGCTTAGTTGCATATTTACGCATGCATAACCTAACGACATATTAACTCCTTATTTATTGATATAGAATCTAACACTTCTTTGTGACAATGTAAAGGATTATTTTTTACGTCTAACATATTTCCTCTTCTTAACAGATGCCCTTTTCTTTTCTAAGAGTGATTGTTCTTTTTTACCTAGAATAAACTCTTCGACTTGTTTCATAACTTTTATTATTTTCATTAACTGTGTCCCATTAGTGATTGCATCTCAAGCGCTGTAGCCAGATATAAATTTAATACCTTGTCATTTGGCCGAACATTGAGATTATTGTTTTGAAATATTTCCCATGAGTCTTTTGCATACTTGCCTATTCCGTATAAATCAATTGGATCTACAAATCCGTCTATATACTCTTTGCTAAATCGCATAAGTGTTGCAGCTCTTTTGTGTTGCATGCCGAGTGGCATTAAGAGCGTAGACAATTCTTCATAGTCAGCAACTGACATGTCTTGTGGTGTTGGGTACTTCTTAAATAATTCGTATCGTACTTTATCCACTTGTTTTCTAGTTGTGAGATTTAACATAATGCAACAGACCAACATTTTCCATGGGTCATTTTTATATATATCCTGCAAAAGTCTCAAATTGCGAATTTTTATCATACAACTTCTACGATCCTAGATTCTCTTACAGATACTAATTCCCACTCATTTGGGTTTGTTGACATCAATTCATTTATCTTCTTTTCAACAACAGATACAGATGTTGATTCACCTACTAAGATTTCTTCTTTAAGTGTTTTTGTTCTGGTCTTCTTACCTGCTGGAACTTCTATTGTTTGCTTAACTGTAGCAACATAGTATTTCATTTGTTTCTCCTTTTAGTTTCTAATTCTACTAATACAAAAAGTGTTAATGATGCTAGTGTGACTAACATACCTAAGATTAAAAATGTTTCAATCATATTACTGTTTCCTTTAAATGCCCTACACGTAGTGTTGGAATTATTGTTGGTTTTATCGGTGCGTCTAGGCAGAAGCTGGCGTCCTCTGATATGTTCTCTGAGTACTTACCGATTGTTGTTTGCTTGTTTGTAAAATACGGATAAGACATCTTGCTCAGTACACTAGTCTTAATTTTTGTAAATCCAAATCCACAGTAGTCTACTTCAATATCTTCTTTTGTACCAGACAATTCAGCCTGTGTTAAGAAGCTCATGTAGCCTGTCCTCATAAACTTATCTTCGTCCCACCTTGCAGCCATTGGAGTATCGCCTTTAACGTACCATCCTGAAACAAAATCTCCTGGGTGCTCTACTAGTGTCTTTACATCTTTAAGCGTAAATACTTGATCTGAGTCTATGAACACTATTTGATAACACTTGTCAATAAGCCTTCTTGGTTCTTTAAACCCACCGCCATTTGTCACTAACCAGTTGCGTGCATCATTGTGCGTCCTGTTTGCTACTGTAATTATTTCTATCTTATTTACGCCACACCATGCAGCAAACTGAAACCACTGCGCCATTAGCTCAGCGCTAACAGAAACAAATGTTGGTATACACACTACTGTTTTCATTTAACTATTCTTCCGTATATAGAATATTTTTTCCATAACTGATTTGCTTCTTTCTTTTCATTTGCAGAAAGCCCTGCCTTGTTGCCGTCATAGTTTCTAATGATAACTGCGCTATGTAGGTCTTGTTTAAACTCATCGCCATGTATATAGTACAGACCTGTCTTGTCGCTCTTTGCTTTATCTGCCCAGCTGAGTATTCTACGAAGCAGTGTTTTTGTGAGGGATTCACCTTCTTCCTTAAACACAAGATTAGGATTCCTTCTAGCCCATGAATCTTCTGTATTATAAAGTGTTGATAGGTCCATTATACTTGCCTCCCGTTTTGATATACTGCTTTACAAACAGGAAACCTAAGTGAAAATTTACCTGTCTTATCTTGCGATTCTTCGAAGTACTGTACTGTAATCTCTTTGCCGATAATATCTTTTGGATTATCGTAGTAGTGCTGCCTATCAGCTATTGTAAAACCTGAGCCTACTGAAACAGGTGCACCTTTGTGTTCTATGATTACGTTGGTCATTGTCTCTATAGTAACTTCTTTTCTAAGCTTCTTGTCGATTATTCTAAATGGTCCTACCTCTACATCCTTAACAATGTATTCGTCATCGTGCATCTTCTTTACCTTAAGAATATCGTTTGACCGTTTGCCTTTGTATACATCGTTCTTCCTCAGCATAATACCTTCCCAACCACATTCAGCTGCGTGATCACTCCAAAGAACAACATCATGTTCACTGTCACATTCGTCCATATCAACTCTGTCGATTGGGAAGTCTCTGTGCCACATGTAGTTACCAAGTTTCCAGTGTATGTCATCAAAACGTTCCTTTAGTAATCTTGTGCTTGTACCACTATCGAATTCTTCTAGTGTAAGACAATCGAATACTTTAAATTTTGGATTTTCGATAGTATGATCTTTGCGTCTGATTTCTTTAATAACAGATGTAAAGTCTTCATCACCATTCTCATCAACAATACATAACTCACCATCCAATACAAAGTTATCCGTAACCTTAGTTGCTTTGTTAATTGCAACTGCTATCTTGTCCAGTGTATGAAACTCTTTGCCTTGACGTGAAAAGAATTTAATACTACCGTTCTCAACACGACATATAACTCTTACACCATCTAGCTTTCGAGACCACAACCATTCTTCATTATCCCAGTCAATACGGTGTGCATAGTCTTCATACTTAGTAGCCAGTGCGACATCGAATGTAGGAATAAGACCAGGCATTACACGATTGATAAGCTTAGAATCTACACGAACCTTAAGACTACGATCGAATATAAGTGCTACAAGATGATGATACTTTTCTGGTAGGTGTTCTAAGTAACCGTTGACAATACCTATTGCGTCATGACCAGTAACCATCCTGTCTTTTAGTGTAATTAACAATTGAAATATATCACCAGTATAGTGCCTATGAAGATCAGAACGCTTTTGAATATTCTTCCATGAGACATAGTATTGGTGATAGGGATTGTACATATAATTTAAAAGCAGCATTAACTCAGGGTTTGTCCTTACAGTTTCCAGTATAGCTTTCTTATCGTTTGTAGAATTAGAAGATTGCAAGTCTGTAACTAACATTTGCATATCTTCGAATATGTGTTGATCTGAATGCATTATGCTATTGCTCCTTTGTTTTCTTTAAAAAATTCTCCACATTCATAACCTGGAATCTCTTTACGGTGAGCCCATTTTTCATCATTGACCTCAATACTATCTTCATCTAAAACCCAGCCTTTCCACTCAGGTTCTTCTCTTAACCATCTAAGAGTTTTATACTTAGCTTCTACTTCATTGTTAGCAGCTACAGCACTCCATTTATATCGCTTGCCTTTTGTAGCTGTAAACAACCATGTTTGTAAATTCCACATATTATGTAACCTCATTGTGTATTGTTAATAAATCTATCATATTTGATATACTAATCTAACACTTATTTGCGACAAAGTAAAGGCTTTTTTTTGTATTTTTCAAAGTTTTTATGGTCAAGGTCCAGCTCAAACAGACAGTCAAAACATATAGAATAACCTTTGGCCACGTCTTTATTACATTCACACCTCACACAATACTCAGCAACATCTGTATTGTCCTTTATATGTTTAGGCTTATAAGGGCACATAAGACAACCGTTCCCACAACAATAACCCCGATCTAATAAAAATTCTCTAGATAACATGTTTCAAAAAAAATTTTTTTTTGCCGGCACTTAATTTAACTCCGGCTCTATCACATAATCATCATCAGCCACCAGGAAAGTTAATAACCATTTCCGGTCCTTACCCTCATCCCATTCCTCATAGCCGGCCAATATACAATTCGGTGTAGTCAGTCGTGCAACGACACCGTCCATCTGTTCTTCACGGTTACATATTACGTGTATCTCGTTTCCACGTGTCCTAACCATTACTAGATTCTCGGGCGTGTTATAAACGGTATCATGCTTCATATCGCTCACGCTTCACCTCGAACGGATACCATTCCTCTCCCTCTTCGACCCAATCGTTCAAGTCCCAATCGGGCTCGCTAATACCCTGTTTAACTTCTAATGCTTCTAGCTTGTGCAGTGTCTCGTGTATCTGGTCTTCGTAGTGTTTCAGTTCAGACCGGAACCAGTTCAAGCGAAACCGATACCATAACTTTGTAACGAAACCACCGAGACATAGACCTAATAAAAATTCATACATAATCGGTCCCCCATTTAATATTAAATATCAGATGCATTAGCGAAATCACCAGACTCCATACTTTTAGTTCTGTGACATGTTTTACATATAGTCTGAACGTTATCGGGGTGATTAGCACCACCCTCCTTCTCTGCCAATATATGATCTACATCTAACAGATAATTCGGTAGGGTACCGTCAGCATCATGCCGGGTACGACAACCGAAACCCAAACGGCCATCCTGATTAGAACACCGATCCAATTTAACACGCCGAACACCGGGCTTAAACGTAGTCTGACCCCTGTATGCCCGAGCACAACGTGAGCAGAACGGTCTGAGCTTAATCTGCCGCCAATGGAATTCACCACCACCCCTGTTATTTACCTTACCCCTAACCGCCATACACCCTGGGCTTAAACAACTGCCGGGAAGC
>Ga0209232_1000861_pt1 | contig 17499 bp, 14 predicted proteins | sample ETNvirenome_2_60_FD_184066 | JGI IMG/M metagenome (GOLD analysis project Ga0209232, IMG submission 184066) | Marine viral communities from the Pacific Ocean - ETNP_2_60 (SPAdes) (version 2) | ecosystem: Environmental > Aquatic > Marine > Oceanic | place: Pacific Ocean | collected 2013-06-22
ACTTGAATAATATTGCCCATAGGTACTTCAGCCATGTCTGCTCTCCTTGTGCAGTTGTCTACAAATACATATCAAGAATTCAAAGAATTAATCTAGCTTGAAGCAGGAGACTTATCTGCAAAAGCCAAAGTCGCCCAATTTGAATTGCCATCGAATAGATCTTCTGGATTTGCTTGACTAACTATTTGAGCCGCACGATCTGCGCCTTTTGGCATAGGAGGCCTATTTGAAGATGCCACTTGCTCTTGCAGCGTTGTCTTTGCAGTGTCAGCAAATATTGACTGCATAATTGGATCTTCTGTTAAAGATCTGGAAGCGTCTCTTGCTTTTTGTTCAAACTTAACGCTGTCCGCAGCAGCTTTTTTTCTTGATAAGAACTCTCTTTCAGGAGAATTTTTTACTTGCTTTATTTTTTTAGACTCAACTAGTGATTCAGTGCTGATTCCTTCTGCTAAGATTTCAATCAAACACTCTTTAACTAAATTTTTTAGCGCTTTTTTAGTTAACTTTGCCATTTTACCCTATTCCTAAGTAACCTTGCGATCCTGACAGTGTTGGAAACATCGATCTCCTGACTGGGGTTATTCCTGCAACAATGCTAAACCCAGCATTCGCGCCTCCGTCTCTCAAGAAAAACAAGTCCTTAACTCTTAGTTCAAGACGACCGGTCGATTGATTTCCTGAAAGTATGAAATAATTTGAGTGATCTGCGTTTTGCTCATGAATTGAACCTGAAACTGATCCGCCTTTGTCAGACACGCCATTCTCTGTGAAACCAATTCTCAAAACATTTGAAGATGGGTTATGTACGACAACAAACCTCGAAACATTTGGAAATTCCACACGAATTGGTGTAGTTCCTACTTCACCTGCTTGGGATGAAGTCACAAAGGGGATGCCTGACATTTGGTATGAAGGAACATCACCTGCGCCCATAAAAGGATTATTTAATGGCATCTTTTACTCCTCGTTCTTCCATTGAAGAATATCGTTAAGAATTCTATCAACCTTAACATCTTTGCCTAAGTATTGATTTAGCTGTTCAATTTCTTGTGCTGTCAAATCTCTGGCTTCTTTCATAACAAATGCGCCGGGTGTTGATGGCTCAGAAACGATATCCCAGCAAATTAATTGAAAATCAGGTTGCACGGTTACATGACTACCAGTTTTTTGTGTAGAGCCGACACCTCGTGAAGAAATACCGATTTTAATTCCGCTCTCAACTAAGCTCTGGAGGATTTTACCATTAGGTGTCTCAAGAACTTCAATCGTTCCATAAACGACCCCGTCGTCCATATGTGCTGACCTTACAACGTGTGAAACGTTTTTAAGTTCAACTACTGAAGAATCTGGGTGATCTAATTCACCTAAGGCTCTTCCTTCAGTAATAAACTTTTGATAGTTTCTGACTTCTCTTTCTAGAACATCAGCAGGGTAGACACGGCCGTTTTGGTTAAGTGTCCCTGCTTTTTGAAGAATTCCAGACATAACTAGTCTTCCGTTGTTTCTCTCACGAGACTCAGCTAGCTGTTCTCTAGAGTATTCAAAGTTTACGTATTCAGTTAAAAGCTTCATTTACATCCCTCAATTTCTTGAACAACTTGTGTCATTTGCAAAAATCTTGTTAAAGCTTCATCATTTAAATCTTCTGATTTTTGGTTTGAGATAAGCTCTATCACTTCTTGAATTTTTTGTATTTCATCTTCTTCTTTGCCGTCAATATACTCATTTAGCTTAGCCAGCGCTTTTTCCTTTATGGACTCAGCAATTAGCTTAACCTCATTTTTGTCTTCTGAGAAAGTATATGTTTTGATCAGCATTATCTGGTCTGGCGTCATTTTGGACTCGTATTTTCTATTAAGTTTTTCAGCCATTACCTTGACGACTAAGGGATCAACCTGTTCGTCGTATTCGTTTTCAATGTTGCTTTCTTCAGGCACTCTAGAAAGATTCTCAATTATCTGTGCTTCATAGTTGATAACTGTAGAGATATCAAGATCAACTTCGTTTCTCCAGTAACTTAGTATTGTTCCTGCAGTTGCATAGTCTCTGTAGTTTGGAACAGCTTCTTTATATACTGTTCCTGATCCTAGCTTGTGGTTAATCTCTCTAATTAGAGTGGATTTTTCTTTGCTAAGGTTTTCAGCATCAAACTTATTTGCTGCTGCCCTCGCTTCGTGTATGACAGTATGTGCAAGATTCTCATTTCCTACGGGTACATTTACGAGTGCATTAATCAAGCGGAATTCTTTATGTATTTCAGTCCCATGCTTGAAATATTTTTGAACGAGATGACGAGCGATTGTCTCACGATCATTATTGTTTTCAATCATAGCTCTTGATATGCTTCTAACAAGAAACTCGTAGAGCAGTCCAGAATTTCTTTTCTTATTATGCTTTGTCATCTGTAAAATCCTCTCCTTCAGTGATGAGGGTTGACTTTATTCTATTAGTACCTATTTCATTTTCAAGGTTTTTTAAGGTTTTCTTTAAAGTAGCTGTTAATTTGTTTTGTTGTTTTTCTTGTTCTTGTAATTTCAAATCTGAACCTGTGACAATTTCTCGATCAAAGATTCTGTTGTTTGTGTGTCGTTCTCGCCTAGGGGTCGTATAAGATGTAGAGCCCGGAGCCCTAACTGGATCTATTCGTCCATCGCCGCCGCGTTTTGCCCTAGGTTTTTTAACTTTAACTTGTGAACTAGCCTTTACTGGAGCACCAGATTTTTTATCAACCTTTTCGTTTTCTTGTTTTTGTGGCCCGATTGATGGCGCTCCAAGGATTAGATTGTCTTGGTCAGGAGAGTCACCACTGATTTCGAGATCTTCTTCGCCCTCAGCATCGACTTCTTCGTCATCAACTACTTCTTCTTCAGTAGGGGGAATGGCTTCGCCAGAAGGATCGCTTAGAGTTATTGATTCAATCTGTAAATCTCTAAGCTTGTCTTCGTCTTTTTGAGCTTCGATAACTCCTATTTGCTCAGATGTCAATCCTAAGATCTGCTTTCTGACATAATCTCGAGAGAGGACTCCCTCAGGAGCCTGAGCAGCAATTTCAAATTTAGATCTGAAAAGTTCGAGCTTTTGCTGTTGCGCAATTGTCGAAGGATTGGAAAGCCTAATTTCAAAATCTATAAGATCTTCATCAGAGAAGCCATTGGCAAATAGATGAATTGCTGCGATTTTATTAAGTTCTGATATGATGACTTTTTGAATCTTTGTAATTGTTCGAGAAAATCTGATATCTTCTTGTGCTAGCGTCGCTTTTGAGCTTAAAGATTCATCATACCCTAGATACGCCTTTGGTACCTTAAGTGCAGAAAATAATTTTTTCTGTATGTACTCAACATCTTCAATAGCAGTTGTATTTTGGCCGCCAGGTAAAGTGTTAATTGAAGTACCGTCTTGGTTTCCTCTAACAGGTAAAAAGTAGTCTTCATCAACTGAAAGTGGGTTATACCTCATGTCGACGCGCCCAGTTGTTTTATCTATTACTTGACTTGACCTTAGTGCTGATTTTGCTTGCTGCATGTAATTCTCAACCTCTTCTGGTGGGACATTACCTACGTCAATTTTGAAAACTCGACGCTCAGGGGAGCGAATAACTCGATAAACGAGCATTGCGTCTTCAATCATAATTAGCTGGCGCCAAATTCTACGTGCAGGCTCAATAACAGAAGAACCGTAAGGAAGGAAAGCATCATTTCCAAGCAGGCGAAAGTGGCCAATCTGCCAGTTTTCAAGAACTTTATTACCTTGAGTTATCCACCTAAAACGTGTTGCCATCGGATCATCTGGGTCGAATCCTTCTTCGCGCTCGATTTCATTTACTGGGACTGGAAAGCCGCTTAAGACACCATACTCAGGGCTAATATCTAAAAACAAGAAGAAATCCCCGTATTTACAAAGGTTTCTAACCCAAGGATTTAAATTAAAGTCAATATTAAGGTTATCATAGAAAAGCTCTTCTAGAATCTTTCTAATTTTTTCATTCTCAGAGTAAATGTGCAGACTTTTTCCGTTTTCATCTTGCGCGACCGTTTCATCTGCGTAAATGTCAAGCGCAGAAGCTATTTCTGGAGTAGCTTCCATTTCTTGAAAGTCTGCGTAGCGGCTCATTCTATCGTACATGCCGTAAGCACTAATTGCGTTGGCGTAAACGTGACTTTGTGAGCGTTGAAACTGTTGGATCGCAGTGCCGGTAGTAGGCTCTCGATAAGCCTTGATCTTTCTTTTGACGATCGGTCCGGATCTAAAAAGTCGTGTTAGTCTGTTAAAAAAACTTGATTCGTTTGCCATCGAAGCTCCTACATTCGGGTAGAGAGCACTTTTTGAATTAGCGCTGTCAATAACTATTCATAACATACAGTATTTATCATCTGCAGTAAATAATTCAATCTAATAACCAGCCGTACCCTTTTTTCTTGTCAAAGGCTTTGTTTCCTCTTTCCCACTGCTCTTGCTTAATAGGTGCAAAAGGATTTTGAGGCATTCTATGAGTAGGACTATGGACAATATCATCTTTGGATCTGCTAGAAACTGACATTCCTGCTAGCATCGCTTTTGTCATATCTGTGTCACCTTGTCCTCCGCCCATCATTCCGTCATAAAGCCACGCTCCGATTGCTAGACTCATGACGAGGTCATCGTTATGACCTTTTAAGGCTTGGGCTTTCTGTCCCTTCCATACAAAGGATTTTAATTCTTCATATAGCCGTGACGAATAAATTTTAAGTGACTTATTTCTAATGTTTTCTTCAAGTTTTGAAAGGATTTGCAATCTTGACTGGCCTTGTGTGCTAAAACCCCCAACTTGGTCGTTTCTTTCTGGCGAGTAATTTCCTAAATAGACAGCCTTGTTTTTTGCATAGTAAACGTTCGGATACTTCAAATCTTTCAGCTTCGTAACAGTTGTGTAGCCAAAAGTATTGTTTTCAGGAGAAAGAAGTGCGTTATTATACCTTCTTCCTAGATGATCTAGAAATTCTCCAAAGCGATCAGGTGGGATTTTACCCCTATACTCTGCAGAAATTTCCCCTGCTTCAACGTCGATAACATGGCATGTTGAATAATCTTTTGAATCGCCTCTGGCGACGTCTGCAGATATTATGTACCTGTGTCCTGTTTTTGGATACTCCCAAATCCATAAATTTCTATCTTCGTGCTCACGCCCTAGTGGGTCCCTAATAGCATCTCTTATCCAGTCTAAGTTATCTGAATTTAAAAACGTCTCACCTGATGCTACAAAATCACACAAAAGCTCTTGGGCGATTTGACGTTTTGACATATTTCGGGTTTCTTTTTGAAACCATTCATCTCCTCTTTCAGGATGAACATCCCAAGGAAGATTTATCGGATTAAATTCATTTTCACTTTGCACAGCGTCTGTATAAAGCTTATAGTATTGACCTCCAACCCCATTTGGAGTTGAAAGAACAATGGCACGACCACCAGTAGATAGAGTAGGATACAATCCCATCCAAAGCGTGTCGAAGTTTTTAACAAAAGCTGCTTCGTCAACAATTAAAAGAGAGAGAGCTTCAGATCGTCCTGCGTCATCTGACGTTGGTATTGCTTTGATCACGGATCCATGACTAAACTCAATAGTTTGCTTGTTATCAGCTACTACCTCGGGCAAAACAAGCCACTTCGGCAAAGAGCGAAGCATGGTTTTTACTTTTCTAATGAAGTTCATTGCAACATTTAATTTAGTTGCAATAACCAGTATATTCTTATCTCTTTGAAATATCCCCATCCACAAAGCATAAGAAGCAGAAAGAGTTGACAGCCCAAGCTGTCTGGATTTTAAAATAATATTAAATCTGTTGTTTTCAAAGTCAGCAACACAAGTCTCCTGGAACGGATAAGTTTCGAAAGGTATCAATCCTCTAGTTGGGTGCTGGATCTTAACATACTTCTTCATGAAGTACACGGGATCCTTACCGCAGCGAATGATCTCTTTTACTTGCTTTTGCTTATTAGTTATAGCCATATCAGGCCTCTATAGAAAAAATTGAATTCCTTCTATAGTACACAGTTCTATTTGGACTGAAAATATTGTAGTTTACAAGCTCGACACTGTCGTTTGTAGAATTTTCTTTAAGGCGCAATGTTTTCCCAGTTGCTTCCTTAAATTCTTTCTTAAGGGCGTCCACGTAGTCTTTAGTTAGTTTAAGTGATTCTTCTTTGACCCGGGAGGCACCTGGATGGTTTGCATCAAGCATCTGCCTTTCGTGACCGTGAAGATTAACAACAGTTGTAAACTTTACAATAAGTCGATCCTCGCCGGTTTCCCCAGAAATGTGTGATTTTATAGATCTTCCAGCAGGAACTTGGTACTTTTCTTCTCCTGTAGAAGAATAGCCAAAAGAAGTATCGATCAATTGTCCTAGGACGTTTACATCTTCAAATGAAAGCATAGTAATCTCCGCATAAGCTCACATATAAATATATCAAATCAGTCAAACCTTAAAGGAGTTATCATTTTCCTTCTAAATGTTTTCTCTTCTTCGATTTCTTCAGTGGATGGTCGCCAACCTTTTTTCCACTTATTCTTATTTAAACCTTCAGCCCACTTTACAGCACAATCAAAACAGCATTCATACTGTGAATAATACTGGGCATGCTGGTCATTGTCAATAAAGTAATCACAGACTGGGCAAGACAAAGGAGCTGTATTTAAGTTTTCATCTTGAATTAAAATAAAACCCTCTTCAAATTCTGTTATTTTTTTAGACATATTCTACGCGAGAGTCCTTTCCATTGCTTGATATTTCTAGAGTATTGTCAACAATATCCTTGACTGAATCTACGTGCGTAATTACCAAAATATTTCTAAACCATTTTTTAAGCGAAACTAGTAGGCTATTACAAGCTGCAACTTGAGCTTCATCCAAAGATCCGAAGCCCTCGTCTATGATCAGCATATCAGTCTTGGGGAGCGAAGAAACGTTTAGGAGTGCGACTCGAATTGCAAGAGATGAGATCATCTTTTCCATGCCTGATGCTAGTTCGATTATTCTTCTACTGTCACCATAGTCAAGATAGATTTCTGCAGCGTTTGACTCAGGATCTGTTTCAAGCTTAACAGTGAAATCAACGACGCCATTCAATATCTTTTCAATCTCAGAGTTAATAGCAGGAAGCTGTGACTTTATTATCTGTGTGGGTAAGCCCTTTTTAGACCAGGCTTTCATCAAAAATTCATAAATTTTCCAGACGCCCTTAAGCTTAGAGTACTCGTCTCTTTCACTTCGAAGCTTTTTAATTTGACTATCTATGTTTCCTTTTAGCTCTGCAAGAGAAATTCTTCTAGCATCCTTCTGTTGGATCTCAGAAAGCATCTCTTTTAAATTTTCATTGAGGTTTTTTGCAACTTCAGATACATCTGCAGATGCGGATCTTATGCGCATGCCTTCCAGCGCTCTTATAGATCTTTCAAGATTTTCAGATAAGTCTCTAAAATCTCTTTCGAGAACTTCTTTCTCACTCTGCTTTTTTGTTAGGGATACATTAAACGATGAAAGTCGCGACATAAGCTGCTCGTACTTTTTTATCTTTTCGCTTAAACCTTCATCGCCAAGCTTTTTAAACGATCTCTTCATCGCGCGTAAATCTTTTGAAAAACTAGAAACTATTTCTTTTTGTTCAGCGATGAGGCTTTCATTCTTGTCAGATTCTTTTACATACTTGCACGTTGGTGCGTGAACAACGCAGTCACAAGGCTTAAGCTTTTTAGCTAAGTTTTTATAGTTCTTTAAAAGCTGTTTTCCTAAGTCTTGTTGGTGTGTCAAAGACATCAGCTGCTTTTCAAGATCATTGTAAACTTCCTGTCGGTCTCTAATTTCTTCGATTGGAAATTTTGTCTTGACATCTTCAATCTTGTCAATCTTCTTTTGTATATCTGATATTTTATTATTAGATGCCTCAAGACGAATCTGAACTTCATCAGTCTTTTCAGATAGGCTATCTACTTCATCTTGTTTTTCATTGATTTCTGCCTCAGAAACAAGATCAGTTTCAGAAAAGTTAGAAAGCTCAAGCTGTACTTTTTGTGCCTCTTCTCTTAAGCCTACAAGTTCATTTTCTAATAGGATCATCTCTTCGTCATGTTCTTTTTTCTTTTTTCTTAACATGAAAATAGCGGCATTCCAGTCTCTTTCTGGATACGCAGAAATCTTTCCTTTTATTTCAGCAGAATCATTCTTTACTAGACTAGACATTTTATCAAAGATATCGAGATCCAAAAATTTGGACAGGACATGTTTTCTATGGGAAGAACCTTGATTTATGAAGGCATTCATGTTTCCCTGAGTAGCAAGCGATGTTAATAAGAAGTCGTCAGAAGTACCGAACATTTTTCTTATTACTTTTTCAGTTTGTGTTCTTTGTTCACCATTTAAATCTTGAATTACGTTTCCAGCATCGTCAATCTTTTGAAAATTTAAGTTTGTTACTGCAGATTGTTTTCCTTTTTTATCTTCGTACCTAACAGACTGCCTCTCGATCAGATGATCGTGACCACCGATCTTGGCAACCATCTTAGCATTGCAGTGACCTTTTCTGGAATTAATAACATGTAAATTTTTAATTGACCCACGATCAGTACCGTTAAATAGATTGTAGACAATGGTGCCAACAATAGAAGATTTACCTGCACGATTCCTGCCTAAAATCCCTGTGATTCCGTTTAGTTTCGTAAAATCAATCTTATTATTTTTACCATATGAAAACGTATTATCAAACTCAAGAGACTTAATAGACCATTTCGTATGTCTAGATACATCTTCATTCTGGGTTGCAAGAGTAATGTATCGATTTACCAGCTTTTCGATATCTTCCCATTCATCATCATTAAACTTACCATCAAACACATAGTCTTTTAAAATTTTGACTTGAACCTTAGGGTCTCGAAGATCTTCTTTTACAATATTGTTGGCTGCGTCAATTACGTTTGTTTCATCAGGATCTTGATCAAACTTCCAAACTAGTTCTTTAGGCTGCCTCTGTGCCTTTAATTCATTATGAAATTGCTTGATTTCAATCTGGGGAATTGTTTCAGTTGTTTTAATTCTAAATCGGCAGCCTGATTTGTGTTTCTTAGCTTCTTTAATAGTTGATGGTACACTGCCCTGCCAGTCGATCGTGACAAACGGGTGTGGATTAGAAAGCCTATGGAAATTGACGTCAAAGTCATCCTTGTCTCTAATATCCCAGACTAAAAAGCCTTTATTTGGATCTTCTCCATAATTTTGCTGAATTGTAGAGCCTGGGTAAGCTGCTGTCTTTTTCTCATTTAAAAACTGGAACTTGTGGATGTCACCGAGCATAACAAACTCGTAATCATCAAAGAAGCTAAGTTTTATCTCACCATCAAGCTCCCAATTTTGGTCAGTAGTTGACCCGACAACGCAGCCGTGATAACAAGCAATATTAATTTCACCCTCTACAGGCTTAACATTCTTCCAACCCTTTTCATCAAAGCATGAGAAAACACTCCAGTTTAAACCTTTTATCCCAGAGGGATAAGTACCAGACTGCTTATATAGATGAATTCTAGGATTATTGAGTGCGTTTACAACAGGTGTGATTGCGTCTTGCCTATGTGAGTTAACCATGTTGCCGTCATGATTACCTAAAATGACATGAGTTGGAGCAACTTCTGCTAACGCTGTAAACCACCAGCTCATTTCATCGATTACCTCAGGAGATATTCCTTGTGTCTTCGTATGATAAATGTCACCTGCGACGTATATCAAGTCAACGTCAAGCTCTTTTACTTTTTCGCAGAACTCTTCGAATACTTTTCTATATTCATCGTGTCGTGAAAGGCTTCGGTAATGTACATCACCAATGTGTGCAATTCTAATGCTCATAAAATTTCCTATTAAATTATACTGCCTGTAGCTAAATTGGATATTTTGAATTTTAAATTATCAAAGGGCAGCCACGGAGAAGCAGAATCCTTTCTTTCTAAGAATTCCTTTTTAGACATTTCTCCGACATCTTCAAATCCGTCTGTTTTTAAAACTCTAACATGTATGTCAAACTCATGCAATCTTTTTGCGAGAGACATGGCTTTGTTTTTCATGTCAGAATCAAGCGCGAGAACAACCGGAGTTTTGTTTTCAACAATTCTATTAAAAAGAAGGGAGTCCCTCGCTAATCCTGAGCCTAATAAGCAAGTTGCGTTGTCATTACACTTCATTAGATCAAAAGGTCCTTCTACTATCGTGAGTTCATCTGTCCAGTCGATGTTTATTTCATTAAAAACAATAAGCTTTTTATCAACAGCAGAATTTAAGTATCGCGGGAAACGGTCGCCATCGATATCTCTCCCCGTATAAAAATTAAGTTTTCCCTCTGTGTCAAATGAAGGAATTATAGCTCTTCTTCTATCACCGCCTACAGTCGTAACACCGATCTTGTAATACCACATGTCACGAACTGTAATCCCTCTAGAAAAAACGTAATTTATGACGGATTTAATGTCAGGATCATCGTCAGATAAGCAAGTGGAGAGGAGTCTAAACTTTTCTGGGAGCCTTAGAGTTTCACTTTCGCTTTCTAGTTCGCCTGCTGCCATCTCCCCTTTGTAGAAATCATTGACGTATTTCTGGAGGTCACTAGGATCAGCATATTTTTTAAGAATAGGAACAAGATTTTTTGATTTTAAGCCGCAGACAAAGCAGTGGCATAAATCATTGTCAAGCCTAATTACGAATTTTTTCTTGTTGCCTTTACCACAGCTAGGACACCTTACATGAAAATTAATGCCGTCATTCATGAGACGACCACTTCCAAATATGCCCTTTAAGAAGGTAACCTTCTCGTGCGTAGTAGTTAAGTTACTCACAGATAGATTATAGGTAATTTATTTTGATTTTACAATTTTTATGCCGGCAGCAGCTATTAAATAAGCATCTGCCATATCTTCGCATGACTTGAGCGCTACTTCTTTGCCTTTTCTAGGTCCTGATTTTAGGATTTTTGTAGGCCAGTTAAAGTCTATTTGTGTCTTCACCCATTCTTGCACAATTTCTTTTGCGTTTTCACCGCGTTTAACAGAAATACCCACAGACTTTCTCGCTGTGTTTACATTAAAGTAATCAGGCTCAACACCTGTTAGCTCTCTTGCGATAAAAGATGCAACTCCGTTAAATTTTGTCAATGTCGAAAGAGTTTTGGCAGATGACATACCAGATCTAAATCTTTGTAGACTTTCCTCAATATAAATACTTTGAATTGAGCCGTTTAATTCTAATATGATTTTTTTCATTTCCTGACGAAATAGGTCAACTTTGTCCCAGTACGTGCTACATTTTGTTAAGTCAACATAATTTAGCTGCTGAAGTTTACCAGAATGATGCAGAATTGCAATCCCTGTGCAAGATGTGGATATATCAAGCCCTAGTACATACATTAAAAATCCAGTTTACTCTTAAACATCACACGGTCGTCAGTTCTTTTAATAACTGGCTGTGCAAATTTTGTTTTCATTATAACATTTAAATTGTCATCATGAAAATTAATTCCTGTAATTGCGACGAAGCTTGGATTAATTTCATTTGCGTTTAGTGAAGCTGAAGCTGGTACGTATGACGGGTTCGAAGACGAATTAAGCGCTGCTCCTGGTGCTATAACGTGGACCTTCATGGCATGAACTTCTCTTTGTCCTTTGAAAGAAATTTCAAATTCTTCTTTCCCAAACAAAGGTATGTTAGGCGACTTAATTACCAGGATGCCCTCGTCATAAAAGATATTTCCTACGGAGTTCCACGTAGCATGACTTGTATTGGCGTCAGCACGGTAAAGATTTCCAAAGCCGTCGTCTTTGATTGTTATTCCAATTTGTCCGCCAGAGCCTGTGAGCATTGAATCACTAATCTTCAGTGTTCCTGGGTAGATCTTTTCTCCGTAAAATAGCTTACCGATATCAAATATAGAAACTTCATTAGAAGAATTGTCTAGTGTCCTGCCGTATAAGAATGGAATCTCAAAAGACGAACCCTTAGGAATTTCAGGTGTCGCAAACTGAGCATTTTCCTGCTTTAACCTTGTAATTGTTCTAATTGAGCTATACTCTAGAGGATCAGCAAAAGAAGAAAAAGATTGTGACGGTATTAACTCTCTAAGCTTGATCATACTAAGATCAACGTAGTCTAAGTCATTAGTGTAGTGATAAAAAAGTGAACCTGATTTTACTGGAACTCTTGGAATGCTTCCAGTCTCAACAATTGCAAAATTTGGAATATAGTTGCCGTCATCACAGGGTAAAAGGAAAAGATTTCGATACCGAACTTCAGGGACAGCATACAAAGCGCCATTAGCATCTGCTCCATCAGGTAGACCGATCGGCTTAGTTCCTGTAAGCGACATGTGACGAGGAAAATTAAGAGTTGTTAAGTCTCTTGTGAAGTTTTCAATATTAAGCTCGTGCCCACCGACACGGAAAGATAATTCAGTATTAAATGGATTTTCAGTTGCGTTTATAGTTGCATCTGTGAGCGTTCTTAAGACGCTTCTTTTCGGAGACTGCTTTGTGAAGAAAGGCGGAACATGCAGAACGAGACCATTTTCTTTTCTCTGGCCGGATCCCTGTATTGAGCTTGTATAAATTTGTTCAGACTCTCTATAAGTGTTGTATATTTTTAAATCATGCAGCTCTGCGCATAAGGGAGAAGTAAAATTAAAAACGGTAGGCGTAAGCGCAATAGAGGGATCCATGTTGGCAATGCCAAATGCGCTTGATGCGCCTGCAGAGAAAAATCTTGACTGTGCATTCGAACCTTGATTATTTCCTTCGTAATAGTTTCCTACGACAAGGACATCCGGATTTCGTCCCGGAGCACCGTATGATGCAGGTGAAATAGAAGATGAAGGTAGGACAAAAGTTCCAGCTTCTTTGTTGTTGACTATAAAAGATCCAGAAAAGGCATTTCGATCAGCTTTCCACTTTACAGCAACATGGTGCCAGCTGTTTCCTTCAAGTGAGTTGTCATCAGATAGGAAAATTAAGTCGCTAGGGTATCCAGCTTGTATCGCTTTTGAGGGCTTTATGTCTGCGCTGTGACTTAGCTGGAGCTGTATTCTAAACTTGTCTGCATTTCCTTTTTCATCTTTTGAAGACCCAGATATTATAGAAAGTGCGTAAGATGAGCTCAGGTGAAAAATTGTTCCAGCAGAATAGCCAGAGTCGTTTGACGTAAACAAATTTTTCGGTTTGATATGAAAGTCAAATGTAAAAGCGCTGTCAAGTGTGTAAGACCCTGATGCTTTTGTGTCGCTTGCTATTGAAGAAGAGTTTGGATACAATAAGCATGCTTGGGTTGGTACTTGCGACGCTGTAAAGAAATTGAGGGAGTGGTAATTAGTATATGAATAATGAGAAGTTGGAAATTCTACTCTGTTTTCAGGATACAGGTTGTCGACCACATATCTTTTCTTCTCAAAAGTTTGGTCCGCGTGAAGAGATCTAGTAAGAAGCAGAATAGACGCTGTTGATTCATTTATAATTGGTGATGGCGGTAGACTGTTTATAAAACTTAAGATCTTATCCATGCTTCCAAAATAATCTCTATTAATAGCAGGATTAGCAATGTCACGCTGTATTTGAATTCTTGTGTCTTTAAACATCCTCTCTAGTGCAGCATCGTCAAAAGATTGAGGCCTAGCCCGACCACTTGGAAACTCTATTACTTCTTTTACAGAATCAGACCTTCTAGGATAGACAAATATTGAACCTGTAACGCCTGATGAGCTTGAAGAAAATGTCTTCGATGGGGAAGCCTGGATCGATGTGTTTTCGAAATTATCTCTATCGATTTTAAAAATTGTCATGGCTACATCTCAAAAGACACTCGAAGTTACGTAATTATCAGCTCCTCGTTCAGGACAGATTAAAAGTCCAATCGAACTCGGAATGTGATATCCTTTTCAGGATTTTTCTCAACAGGGCGACTAAGCTTGGCGACAGCGAGGAGATTTCCTTGTGCATCATGTAATCCGACTTTTGTAATAAAAGAGAATGATTTCTGTGAGCCATCTTGTCTTGCTGCTGCATCGATAACGTTAATGTTTCCAGAAGAATCTAAATACGTTGAATTTGATGAGTAATTAAATTCATCAGCGTTTGCTCTGCAGAAATAAAGTGTAGAGTTTATGTTTGTCAAGTTTTGGAAAGTCATTGCTGTCAAAGTACCGGACTGGAATCTAGTAGAAGATAAATGATCAACAATATTGTCAACAGAGCCAGAAACCATGAAGTCAGGAATAAACTTTGCTCCAGCATTTCCAGAAGTATCTCCGATAACAGCTTTTCCTACTGGGGCATCTGCGTGAGCAACTCCTGCCATAGCATCAATAACCCCAGAGACATGCTGGTTGCCAGAAAGTATTTTAGAAAGATCAAATGCAGCGACGCCTCTATCATAAAACATCAAACCTACAGTTTCATCAGTGTTTGAGGAGTTGACAATATTGCCGACCGTGCCACCAGCGTTAGAAACCTTAAGCGTTGATGCAGATCCTGCGTCAGTGAAAATAGCTGAGCCTGAAACTGAAGTTTGATTTAAGTTTGGCCCTTCCTCACCCACATATCCTGCAAGAGGTGCTCGAGAAGCAGATTGAAAGAACTTCATTGCAAAAGTTTCTTTCTTGATTCCGTCTCTGTGGAAAAGACGCTTAAACGTAAGAAACATTACGTTGTTCATTCTGTTCGTTGTAGTCGTCAAGCTTGTACTAGCATCATTGTTTGCGAAAGGTGCAAAGAAAGCTCTGTCACGGTCGCCGAGAAGAGTTTGTGCAAACTCGTGATAGATATCAACTTTTTCTCTCATCATTAAGCTCGTAGAAGGAAACAATAGCTTTCCTGTAGATTCTATGCCTGTTGCAGAACCGCCGACTGTTGAACTTCCGGAGAAAATACCTACGGTCATATCGAACATTGGGTTAGAGGTTTGCAAAGAGAAATCTTGATCGTAGACTGTTTGGAAAAGAGAAGAGGTAACCCCTGGTCCAATTCCACCTGTCACGAATACTTGGTATTTTCTTCTAGTTAAAGAACCAGATATATCCTCTTGAACGACATCAATCAATTGTGTTAAAAAAGATTGTGCTGTTTGAATATCACTGTTGCTAAATGCCTTTAAGGTTGCCATCTACTTGCCTCTTAATTCTTGTTTAGAGTCACCTGAACATCTTTGAGTAGTCCTGATTGTCTACCCTGGACTCTTACGACTGTGTTAATAGTTGTTTTATCTGACGTTGCACCAAACGTTGTAAAGTCTGCTGTTGTCAAAACTTTGTTTTGAATATTCACTTGAAATGCTGGAGTATCACTGTTTGGGTTATTAACCGCGACATTAAAGTACTCTATGTTTCCGTCACGAGCAAATGGAGTTGCGTTCGCGATTGTAAGAAACTTACTATTTAAAGAAACGACAGCCACAGTATCTCTTATTTCAACTGGGATTGTTTGGCCTGCTGCGCCTTGCTGCCTTGCAGTGAAGAACCCACTTGAATCAGCTCTAGAAACTGTGTTTGTGAGTGTCACAGACTGAGAGCTTAAAGAATACGTTGAAAGAGCAGTTAGTCCATCATTCGAAAGAGACACAAGCAAATTTCTTCTCTCGATAGGAGAGTTTGTCAATGCTTCTAGAACAGGTGTGTTCTTTTCAATTTTTTCTCTTCCCACAGTTCTTCCGTATTTTTGTATAATATTATAATCAACTTCATCATCGCCGAAAGAAAATTGAACAATTCGAAATGTGCCATTATTAGCAGCAAGTCTCTTTCTACCTTCATTGGTAAGAACTGCATCTAAAATAATATTGTTTGTATCGTTAGCGAGAAATCCCATTCTTCACTCCTAAATTTTAACCTTATTGTGATCTACCGTCTTTTACTACTATATCCACAATCTTTGTCTGCTGTAAATCCGTATTTAAAATCTGCAACTTAAACTTAGACGACGGCACGTCTTCTCCATCCCCAGAAAAAGGCAGGAAATGAAGGTCTTGCGGATTCTCTGAATCACCAGCTAACACCTTTAAATATTCCGGATCCAAATAAAGTTTAACTCTTGAATGAAAGGAATCCTTTGCTGTTTGCTGCAGAACACTGTTATCAATGTAGTAATTAGGATACTGGACGGGGCAGCCACGCTTTGTTCCCCGTATCGAGACTAGATCTGTTACAAGCCTATTAGAAAACTTGTCAAATCTTGCGTGAATTTGCTCAGAATACCCTGAAGCATTTCCGTGTGCATCGATCGACCTGAGTGTATAAATGTACGATCCCTCTCGTTCGAATTTGTCATCATAGTAAAAAGTTACTGGGTTTTTGTAGATTCTTCTATTGTGTGCGCTAACAAATTCAGGAGTGTCGTACTTTACAATTGAGTCATCAAAGTCTATCTCAACTTGAAGCTCAAAAGGCTCATAAATGGACCTTCTTCTGAGAACTTGGAATCTTTTTATGTCGTTCTGTTTATTTAGCGGAAATGACCACATGAGCAGAGGAGCTCTCTTTTGAAAGTCATAGTTTATAACAAAGTCCGCAGGTGGCTCAGGAGGAACAACTTCATGCGTAGAAACAAAAGCTGTTTCAGAAGGCTTAGACGAAACAAGGAACATAGCATTCGAAGTTTGATCTCCGTTTCTTGTAGGCGTAGACATAAGATAAATTGCCCGAGCTGAGTATGTGTACCCAGTACCGTATGCAATATCATAGTCAAGCTTTACAGCGTTGTACAGACCATCTCGAGGAATGTTTACTAAGATACTTTTCTTTTTAACGACATTGCCGTCTCCAAGGTCTTGAAATTTATCTACTATGTATCCTAGAATATCAAGCGTAATATCATTTACTCCAGCTAAGGGAATCTCTTGTTCACCCAGGGCATCGATGAGAGTAAAGTACATCGCATCATTGCCAAATGTCTCGTTGTCAATAGCGCTGTCTTCTTCATCAGACGCCTCCTGCCTAAGGGCAGTCATTTCTTCGGAGTAAATACTTATACCTTCATTAGAAATTGATCTTACAAAGCTTCCGACAAACTTACTGTTGACACGTGAATTTAAACCTAGGCTTTTGATATCATCAAAGACGTTTGTTACAATTTCTTGCCTTTCGTTTTCATCAATAAAAGCCTCATTTAGCTCGGCGCTTTGATTTAAAGAATTTATAAGGAAATCATCCTCGATATTATCAAGATCTCTCCTTAAAATTCTACTGTAATCATTTTGACTTCTTACTCTTCTAAGATCGAAATCTGAGCGCTCTTGATCGATGTCTTCTTGTATTTCTTCATTCGTTTGTATTACTCTTCTATCAAATGTTTTCTGGACTAGCGTAAAAAGCTTTGAGTCGATATTGGTATCCTGAAATACAATGTCAGCAAAACGAGAAGTTGGAATTAACTGTAGATCGTTAGAAGCTTTTTCAAGTGCTTGTTGAAATATTTCAGTCCTCTCAAGAAACAGCGCTCTAAAAGCATTAGGT
>Ga0209232_1000862_pt1 | contig 17497 bp, 37 predicted proteins | sample ETNvirenome_2_60_FD_184066 | JGI IMG/M metagenome (GOLD analysis project Ga0209232, IMG submission 184066) | Marine viral communities from the Pacific Ocean - ETNP_2_60 (SPAdes) (version 2) | ecosystem: Environmental > Aquatic > Marine > Oceanic | place: Pacific Ocean | collected 2013-06-22
ATTAGATGGTACTTATGTGCCTGTATTTAGTGATACTAGTTTTCTACATCTATTTGATAATGATACAATTAAATCACCTTATCAAGAAGGACAATACTTATACGCAATTATAGGTGGTTCTGGAACAGGTAATGCAATCGTATCGCCTATATTTGTTGTAGTAGATAATGAGAACCCAGAAGATTTTCATAAGTATTACAAACCATGATCAAAAACACCTTAATTAGAATAGCAGGGGCATTAGTGTATATAGGAATTATTTGTTTATTAGTATCGACAGCAGTTAGCTGTGAAGATGTTTACATTTGTGAATATGAATTAGATGTTTAATGGAAAAAAACAAGGGAGCAAGGTCATATAGGGCAGAAGTAGTAGGTTCTGATTCAATGGCAATTACATTGAATTTTAAATTTTTACTTAATCTATTTGCAATCTTTGGAAGTCTCATATTTGCTTATACAACCATAGAAAAGAAACTTTACACCATAGAAACAAAATTAGAACAACAAAGTGAACGCATACAAAAACTTGAAGAGAAACATGAGAGAGAGATTGAAAAACTTGAATCTTGGTACGAAAAAGCCAACCCTCTTAGATGGGGTAAATCTCGAAAGTAGTGATGTATCACATGAATTTTTTATTAATAGGGAATTAAGATATAAATGAATGAGTTAGCAGACCTTTATTTACAGCTAGGAAGTGCAGGATTTATTGCACTTTTATTTGGGTTTATGATATACAACCTAATACAAAGCCAGAAAGAACAGAGTGATGATTTAGAAGAAATAAAACAAAGCATACATAAGATGGAAAGCGTTTTAGATCAAAGCATGAATATTAATGTAAAATTAATTGACAGAACTAATAAATCTGATGAAAAACGAGAAGAGTTCTGGAGACAGCTTTCTGATGACCTAGCTTATTTAAAAGGTCGCATTAATGGGAACGCTAAGTAATGCCAGAGTCTAAAGGCATATCAGACTCAAGTAGTTTAAAAATCTCTCTACCTATGATAATACAGGCAGTAGGGTTTATCGGTGCATTAGTATATGGCTATGGACAACTAAACACTAGAATACAATTCTTAGAGGTTGAGAGTCAGCGTACAGCAAGTTATATCAAAGAAATGAAAGATGCACAGGATGATCCTATACCTTCTGATGTAAGGCAGGACATTATTTTAGAATTTATTTTAGAAGATATAGAAGAGTTAAAGGAAAATCTTTAATGGATAGTTTAAAAGTATCATTTGCAAGTTTATTTAATTATGGTTTATCACTATCTGAGGTAAGTTTATTCTTACAATGTTTAGTGGCTATTATGACCATTATTTATTTAGGATATAAAATCAAAAGGGAGTTATAGATGTTGAAAAAAGTAGTATTAGCTAAGATTATAGACAAAGCTAAAGATCATATTGTAGAAGAATATCAAGATGAGTTTATTGGTTATGTACAATCAGATGAGTTAAAAGAAGAATTAGCTACAAAAATAAATAAGAAATTAAATCTTCCTTTCTTAAATGAAGAGCAGGAACAGGAACTGTTAGAAAAGTTAATAGATTGGGTTACTGATATACTTGAAGATTTAGCTAAAAAGTAATGGCTCGTGATCCTAGACTTAAACGCTTTGGTCTTAAGGGTTTTAACAAACCTAAAAGAACACCACGACATAAGACTAAATCGCACATGGTTCTGGCTAAAGTTGGCACAAGGACTAAGTTAATAAGGTTTGGTCAGCAAGGGGTAAGAACTAATCAAACTCCTGCACAACGCAGAGCATTTAAAGCTAGACACGCTAAGAATATAGCAAGGGGCAAGATGTCTGGAGCATATTGGGCGAATCGTGTTAAATGGAGTCCATCTAAAACTAGGAGTAAATAATGCCTTACGGAAAGGGTACATATAAGAAGAGGGGTAGACCTTCTAAGAAGAAAAAAACAATGTTTAAACCTATTAAAAGAAAGAAAAAGTAATGCCAAAATTTGGGAACAGGTCAAAGCAAAGAATGGTAGGTATTGATCCTAGATTAAGAGAGGTCTTAGATAAACTTATTGATATAATGGATGTTACTATCATTGAAGGCATAAGGTCACCAGAAAGGCAAGAAGAATTACTTAAAAAGGGTGCTACTAAGACTAAATATAGTAAACACCTTGAAGGTAAAGCTGTAGACCTTGCACCATATCCAATAAATTGGGAAGATAGGGAGCGTTTTCATTATATGGGTGGTATGGTAAGAGGAATAGCAAAGCAACTAGGTTACTATGTTAGATGGGGTGGAGATTGGGATTCTGATGGTGAAATTAAAGATAATAAATTTGATGATTTGGTTCATATAGAGATTCTATAATAATTGTTTAATTATTGTTTAAAAATAGACCGAGTTTGTGCATTTAGCACTAAGGAACAAGATTTTAGTTATTGTGGGTTAGCCACAAGTGAAAACAGGATAGAACTTTTAAGTAAATGTCCTAAAAAACCTAAAAAAAAGTGGGGGAGAAGATAGTTTTTTGAAAAGAGCAGTAGTAATACCAGACCAACACTTTCCAATACATGACCAAAGTGCTGTAAATGTTGTTTTACAAGCCTTAGAACTTATAAAACCAGATATATTTATAAACTTAGGTGATGTGGGTGAGTGGGAAAATAGCAGTCCATTTCGATATAAGAAAGTTAAGACTCCACCATTGGAGTTTCAGCTACCTTTAATTGATGAGGAAATAAAACAAGTGAATGAAGGTATAGATCAGTTTGATGCTGTATTAGATAAAATAGGGTGCATAGAACGCTATATTTGTGCAGGAAATCATGATGAGTGGCTTACTTATGGGTTTGTTGAGAAATACCCATATATGAAAGATTATACCTTTAGAAAAGCCTGTAAGTGGGATGAGAGAGGTTATAAATACTTAAGCTATAATAAGCCTTTAAAATTAGGAAAAGTGAATTTTATACATGGAGCATACGCTACAACTTATCACAGTAAAAAGCACTTGGAAGCCTATGGCAGTAACATCATATATGGACATACTCACGACATACAAAGACATTCACTTACTAAATTGGATTCTGGTACAATAGGAGCATGGTCTATGGGTTGTTTAAAGGATATGAGTGCAGAAAAAAACAAATGGCTAAGAGGTAGGTTACATAATTGGAATCATGCTTTTGGTATTGTTACATGGTTTGACAAACCTAGAGGCAATTTTCAAGTAGAAACTATTGAAATAGTTAAAGGACAGGCAACTGTCTGGGGAGAAGTAATAAATGGATAAAAATACAAAGTTTATGGAAGTATTTAACGAAGAATTAGAATTAGCAAATACATTTGATAGCTTAAATAAGTGTATAGAGTTATCTAAAGAAATATCATTAACAGATTTAATATCACCAAGTTCTAGGACTACAGGCGAGTTAGCTGAACTTATTTATAGGTTACAGAACTTAACAGAGTTTGAAGTTTTAGACTTTAACCATAACGAGGCTTAAATGAGTACATACGAGGCATCATATTGTTCACAGGCTGATGTTGCTCAAGTTTTACCAGAGATGGCAAAATATTCGCAACGATCTATATTACCACCGAATTGGGTGGCTAGTGGCACAAGTCATTTATTTTATAACTACTCAGCAGGTTCTGGGTATTCTGTACTATTTAAAGATGGGCAGGATTTAGGTGCAGAACATGGTTCTGAGCCTTCATCAGATAATCAATGGAGATATGTAGAGGCTGATAGTAGGTTAGAGTATTACATAGGTGGTGGAAGTGCAAATACACTTAACGGAAGTGTCTGGGAGTTTGGTGAGGATCAAGATGCTAACCTTACTAAAAATATCTCAAGGGCGAGTGATTTTGTTAGAAGTATGGCAGGGATGCCTATCTACCCACGCAAGGGAGTAGGAAGTGCATCAGCAACAGGGAATGATTACCCAGAAATAATTGTAATGAGTACAGCACACATGGTTGCATCATTTATTACTGCACCTTATGATGATGAACTATCTGAAAGATTAGCTAGTAAAGTATCTAATCCAGAGGGAACAGGTTGGTTAGATATGATTCGCAGAGGTGAAATAAGTATAAGCCAACAAGAATCCTTACAAAAAAATAAGGGTATTGTAAGAAGGGTATCAGTAAATGGTTCTACAACCTCAGATATTGTTGATGTGCGTGGTAGACCTACAGCTAGGTGGGATTTAATTAAGATAAAAATCACAACAGCAGGTACACTTACCAGAGGAACAGAATCCACAATTAAATACTCTACTTTCGGAAGTAGTTCAGAAGGTCTACAAGTAGATGAGATGGTAGAAGATGAAATAGTAACAGGTGGATGGGATCATGTCGGTAGAGGAATGTATGTAAGATTCTCAGCAGGTGTACTAACCTTAAATGATACTTGGGAAATGGAAATATCTGGAGAGATAGGGCAAAGTGACACACCAATTAAAACAGCTTATATAGAACGAATATGATAGATTACTCTAATAAGATATTTGAAGTAATAGACCAAGTTCATCACATTGTGGCAAAAGAGATGGCTTTACCTATCTATATGGATGGACATCAAGGAAATCACTCTGTATATATAGAACCTATCAGCGATAATCTGCTAGAGATACTCACAAATGGGCAAAATAGGCAGTACACAGTCTTAATATCGTATGAACTTACATCTGGTGGCAATTACACAGAAAACACCTTTAAACAGGTTGCAAATGTAGCAGAACATATTAAGCGATTATTTGCACCAGATAACAATGCAAACAATAATGCAGTCTGGTCTGGTGGTGAGGTTGAATCTGTCGAATATCAAAGAGATGAAGAAGATGAAACCAAAGTAAAAGCATTAATAACTTTTAGTTGTATAGGATATGAGGTAACAAATTGAAAATAAAATTAATAAAAGAACCTATTAGAGATGCTTTAGGTATCTGTTTTAATAAAGGTGCTTATGATCCAGAAGTTGTAAAACAGCTTAATGATGGTGAAGAGGTAGAAGTTGAACGGATTCCGAAAAAAGCTGAAAAATATGTTAAAGAAGTAAAATTAAAACCTAAAAAAAAGGATAAGAAATAATGGCTATAGCAACACAGGCATTTTCTCCAAAACAATTCTCGTTCCTAATTGCAGAGCAAGATGATTGGGGAACATTAAACCCTAATAGTGGTGGTTCACCAGATAACCCATATATTGCTCTTGATGTGGATTCAATCGGTACTCCATCTTTAAATGTTAATCAAGGATTAGAGCATCGCTCTGGAAGTCGTGTCTTACAGGCTACAGACTTTTTTCAAGATATTAAAGGCTCTGTAAAAGAGTTTAGTATATCTGGAACAGCAACAACTGAAGGACTTGATTTATTACTTAGTAATATAACAGGAAGTGCAAGTGTACCTTATTCTGTAGCAAGTAATGCAGGAACAAGTACATTAACATCTGCAACTGTAAACCAAACAGACCAACAGCTTTTATCTGTAATCTATAAGTCAGCTTATGGAACTAATGCAGATTTAGCATTTAAAGATGTTTTATGTACTGCTCTTAGTTTTAATGGTGATGCAAATACAGAAGGGGGCAGAATAAAGTTCTCTGCTACTTTTAAGACAGGAAGTCTAGCATCAGATTTAACAGGCTCTACTACTACAATAGACACAGCAATTACTGCTAATAACTACTATATGAGTAATTGGGATGCTGATGACAGAATAATAGCAGGTCACGCTGATGTAATACTTTCATCTTTTAGTTTAAACATTACAAATGATGTTGAGTTTGTAGGACTTACAGCGACAGGGTTTGAAAGTGTAACAAGGGCAGGTGAAATAAGTGCAACAGCAGAGTTTACTTGTGTATATGATAGTAATACTTCAGCAATGTTTGAAAACTTTAATGATCAAGTAACAGGGGCATCTGAAGGTGCTACATTAATGGCTACTGATACAACACCATCTAATGGTGAGTTTGAGTTTAAGTTTGCTAGTTCAGTTCTTACAGATGTTAGCTTTAGTGATGCAGGTTTAATGATGTTAAACGCATCTGTTAAGGCTGTAGGTGCAGGAATTGGTTCTAGCACAGCACTATTTGAAGTAAGCTGTTAATAGAAGGGGGAGGAAATGAAGATAGAAGTAGATGGTTATACCATTCAGATTAAGCCTATTAACTATGTTGATAGGTTAGGATTACAGGGTGAGTTTGCAGATGTATATGCTAATGGAACAGATAATGTCTCACAGAAGGCATTTAATCTATTATTAGGACATACAGCAGAGATTGCCTTTAACAACCCAGATACAGCACTTGAAGAATATGACTATGAAGTGCAGTTAAAGATACTTACTAATATAATGAGTGAGTATTTAGGTCTGAGTGATAACCAAAAAAAATCCGATGGGGTTTAAGTTATGCTGTGTGGTATTGGTTTTTACAGCCAGACGAACACGAGCAATTAATCCTCCCCTACTCATGCTTGAACCCCATCACTCGGAAAACAAGGGATTATAATACTATAGATGATATTTGGCAAACAATTAAAGATGTCGTTGATGCACATGATCCAAAGCGAACTCTTGGACAGGAATTATACTATCTTGTGCCATTATTTGCTAATCCTCAATATGTATTGGATGAACATCACTTTTCTCTTATCAATGAATATCACTATGTCAAAGACTATAATATTCCACTTGGAAAAACACTTAATAAAACTGATGCAATTAAATTGGATTACTTTACTATCATTAAGAATGAACTCGCATCAGTAATAAAACACAAACAGGAAAAAGATGGCAGATCAAAAAGTTAATATAAAAGTAACAGCACAAGGTGCTAAAAAAGCAGGGAAAGACATTGGTGGCTTAGATGGTTCTATAAAGAAACTAGGCAGAAGTGTTTTAAATGCCTCAGTCGCTTACTTTGGTACTTCTGGACTTATTAATGGTATAATGAAATCAGCAGAACTTGCAGGTATTCAAGAACAAGCAGAAAAAAAGCTAGAGTTTGCATTAGGTAGGACATCACAGGCTTTATTAGACCAAGCATCAGCATTGCAAAAAACTACTAGGTTTGGAGATGAGGCTACAATAGCACAAATGGGTTTTTTAGCATCTATAGGATTTACTGAAGAAAAAATACAACAGGTTATTCCTGTTGCTATGGACTTAGCAGAGGCTACAGGTATGAGCCTTGAATCAGCAGTAAGAAATACAGCTAAAACATTTAGTGGTATGGCAGGGGAGTTAGGTGAGTTAGTTCCACAGATTAGAGGTTTAACTTCTGAGCAAATGAAGGCAGGAGAGGCTGTTAAAGTAATGGGTGAGTTGTTTGGTGGACAAGCACAAGCACAAGCACAAACTTACGCAGGTTCTATTGAACAGTTAAAAAACGATCTTGGTGATATGGCTGAAGGAATAGGAGAGATTGTTATTCCAATATTTGAAGATTTAGCACCTCACATTAAAAGAACAATAGACTTCTGGAAAGGTTATATAAGTCAAACAAGAGAGGCAAAAGAGTCTGACAAGGAAGTATCAGAGAGTATGGCTCTTTTAAATGAGCAAATTGATTCTCAAAGAAATAGACTTGAGCTATTTACAGAGGCATCTAAAAATAACAATCAAATACAACAATTCGCAATCGCAAATGGAGTTACTTTTTTTGAACAAAAAGCTAGAGCATTGTCTACTATGGATAATGAAAGAACAAAGCTAAGAGAACTAATAGAAGAGCAATTAAGATTAGCAAAAGCAGAAGAAAATCAGATTAAAAATGCAGAAGAAATTATAAAGGTAAATAATAAAGTTACTGAATCATTAGGTACAGTAAAAAATGCAAATAAAGCAAATACTGAACAAAATAAAATAGCTAAGATGGTAGAAGAAGAAAGATTTGCAACTAGCTTATCTGGTGCTAGAAGTTTAGTAAAATCTTATCTTGCTCAAGCAGTAGCTAGTCTTATAGCTGAAGAGGTAAAAGATAAAGGATTAATTGGTTTATTGTCGGGTTCAGCAGGAGCTATTGCAGTATCTGCGTTATTTGATGAATATGTACCAAAATTCGCACAAGGTGGTATAGTGCAAGGTAATCCAAGTAAAGGCGATGTTGTTCCTGTAATGGCTACAGCAGGTGAGTTAATATTAAATCAAGCACAGCAAGAAAATCTGGTAGCAAATAGTGGTATTACAATTAATATCTCTGCACCACTTGTTGATGAGACAGTAGTTGATTCTATTATACCTGCAATAAATAATGCAGTATGGAGTGGAACAGCTAGGCTATTCGCTAGTAATTCCTTACTACAATAATTTAGCATGAGTTTAACCTTAACAACTGCATTTACTGAAAAAACAGCTTTAAAAGAAAATTGGTTGTTTCAATTATTCTATGATGATGAAAGTGCTAGTGATTTTTTTGGAGTTAGTTATTATGATACTACTGTTGAAAGTGTTAATTATAAAGGGTGTGTTTTAAATAAAGCCACAATAAGAGAATCTATTAGCTTAGAAAACTCAACAGCAAACACATCTAATGTAAATTTAACTATAGCTAATTTTATTCATAGTAATGGATTTCATTTTTCAAGAGCAATCTATAATAGTACGAATAATTATATAAATAGAAAGGTTAAAATATATATACAGCCAGATGATGCTACAGCTATAGCTGATTGTGTCTTAATATATACAGGTAGATTAGAACAATTATCTCACGATCAAGAAAAAATAAATCTTTCTATTGTTGCTCAAAGACCTTGGGATAAAATATCAATCCCATCTACTAAAACAAGTGGTTCAGATAATGATAATATTTATTTTCCTATATCTTATGGTAATTTTACAGCAAATAGTACAGGTGTAGGTACAGGGAAAGATTTAAGACCTATACCATTTGTTCAACAGATGCACGATGGAAAAGTATTTGCTACTAATATCCAATCAAAAAGTGGGAGTTCTCAAGCTCATTTATACAATAAAAATAAAGATGCTTTTTTAGTAGTTAGTGATACTGAAAATAATAATATTAGCAAGTTAGGTGGCTATGTAACAGAAATAAGAGAAAATGGTGCTAGGTTTATAATTATGCGACCATTTGAGGCAAGAGATTTAGATTCTGGCACACCATATAATGGTGAAAATAGTGGTAGTGTTTTTAGCAATGAAGAAAGAGCTATAGATGGAAGTAGTTCTACTTATGCAACCAGAGGATTTGCACCTTCTAGTAGTGAAACATTAAGCACAAATATGTATTTAAATATGCCACAATTAGATTTCGGTAGCATTGTTGATATTTCTACTTCAATGAAGGTTTTTGTTAGTTATAAAATAGAAAATTATAGTGGCTCTGGAAATGTAAGGTTTTTTGTAAAGTTTGAGGGTGATGCAGTTGGTGTAAATGATAACGCTGATGCTGTTTTAATTTCTACACATACAGCTAATACAGATGTAACAGCAGAAGGAAGGATATTTGTAGATACATCAAGTTATCCTAATTATATATTAGTAAAAGTAAAATCTAGCGTGGATTGTGATGTGTCAATATCTGATATATATCTACAGGTTAAATTTAAAGATTCAGACGAAACATTTAAAGATATAGACATGGCTTACACAGGTGAGGATGGACTTATATCTAGTATTGATGGTTCATCTATTTCTTATATACATCAAGCACATTACGATTTACTTAGAAGATTTACTTCTTATGGATCAGTTCCAACAAACTATTCCACTTTAAATAGTGCTAGAGATTGGCGTATAAGATATTGGATTTTAGAATCAACATCATTAATTGATGTTTTAGAAAAATTGCAGTATGAGGGTGGTTTTATTGGTAGGTTTAATGGGCAAGGTAATTTTCAATATATATTTATTCCAGATAGTCCATCTGCAAGTGTTACATTATCTAAATTAGATATATCTGATATTAAAGTATCATTAACACCTGTAAACAATCTAACAACTAAGATGGATATTGAATATGAAAAACATCCTGCTGAGAGCAAATATTTATCAAGTGCTACATCTGTGTCAGATAGTGATGCTGATTTATTATCATTATTTAATATAGCATCAAATGAAAATGTAAAAAGAGTTACGCTAGATGCTTATGTTAGTCCAACAATAAATACTTCCAGAGGCAATGCAAGTGATAAGAATGATTGTTTTTATAGATATTATGATCACATTCTTGGCAAACCTAGAATTATAGTTGATTTTTCAGTAGTAAACCCAAATTATTTTGGTTTAGATGTAGGTGATATTATTGAAATAGATTTAAATAGTGTAGTTAGACCATTTGGTGGTAGTGATTGGGTAGGTGAAGAGGGTGATGGTTATATATTTATGATTACAGATGTAAGTAGGTCGGTAGGAAATTTAAAAATTACAGCTAGGGAGATTTAAATGGCTAAAAAGTTTATTTATGATTCAATGGGTTATTATGACCTAACAGCATCTGGTGCTATTAAAGCAGGTACTTATAGCACTAGTACAAATTTGTTCACACCTTCAGATAGTGCTATTACTGATGAGCATGTTATAAGAGATCATTCATTATCAAAAGCAGTTACTAGTTTTAATAATGAGGATATGATAAGAATTGATTTCACTACATCAAAAACTGCATCAATAATTGCAAGATATAATAATTCTGTAAGCGAAACACATGATATGTATGTTTATAGAAGTGATAATGCTACTAATCCTTTTTCAAATGGAGGTGAAATAAGTGAAAGACTATATCAAATGAATGCAGGTTGGGATGTGGATGAGTTTACTCAAGTAAGTGGCAGATATTGGTTTTTAAGAAGTGAGGATGGAGACTTTGATGGTTTAGCAGAGGTAATACTTGGTGTACCTTTAACATTTGAAAATGAACCAGACATAGGTATAGCTACACAGGAAATCTTTGCTACAGACCTAAATACATCGCTTGGTGGGGTAGAATATGCTAATAAGAGACACGAACCTAAGACCACATGGCAACTAAACTTTAGTAACATATCAGAAACATTTAAAAACAATCTGGTTAGCTTTGAACAGGATGTTACCAATTTTAAAAAATTCGTGTACTATGATGATTCTAGTTATCATTATGTACGCTTAGACTCACCTATTAAATTCACAGAAGTAGCATTTCAACGATTTAGTGCATCTCTAAAATTAAGAGAACAACTCAGTTAAATTATAACGCTACCAATAACCCATGATGTAACGAATCCTGTCTATCGCTACATTGTGGGTTATTTTTTTTATTATTTATTTACTTGCACCTTTAATATATTTTTATTATTCTCTTATCAATGAGTCTAACTAATAATATAAAATTCGACACACTTATGGGGAGTATCCTTCGGTTAGACTCGCATATTACTCCCCTAGTGTCACAAAGAAAAGCGAGTCAATAATGAAAAAAATACATTTACAAATCGATAACCCTAATACATCAGCATCTAATTTTTATGGAAGTAATGATAATGTTTGTGGAACAGGTACATGTTTATCAACTCCAAAAGAGGATTTTATTAAATATCCAGAAGATAGAAGATGTAAAAAATGCTCTCATTTATACAGAATATCTATAAAAGGGGGTAAGTAGGATGGTTATTTATTTATATTGTAATGTTTGTGGTGAAAAGAAACACACTAAAGATATTGGTGTTGTTTATGGTAGTCATACCTGCGTAGAGTGTGCTGATAATATGGGTGAGAAATGCCAACAAGTTGGCTTTCAACATTTATAGGGGATATGATGGATAAAAGAACTTGTACTGAATGTTTATCTGTATTGCCTATAATTGATTTTCCTAAATCTGGTGGTGGTGGCAGAGGTGGAGTTGATGTTAATGGTAATCCATATCGTAGGCATCAATGTAAGCCATGTCATTGGGAAAGAAAGAAAAAGCTACCTAGTGGAAGGCATGGTAAAGCAAAACTATTAAGAGAATATAAAGAAAAATGCTCTTGCTCTGTATGTGGCTATTCTAAAGAATCAAGAGGTAAAAAGTTTAGTACATGGGTGTTAAACTTTCACCATCATAGTTCTAATAAGTTTGCTAATGTTGGTAATATGATAAAAAGATATGGTTGGAAAAGAATATTAAAAGAAATAAATAAATGTATTGTGATATGTTTTAACTGCCACATGGAATTACATGGTCACGCAGTACATGAAATTGAGGTATAATAAATGATTAAATACATACTGAATCTATTTACTAGTGATAGGTTAGCAGATAGTGATGACCGAAATGCAGTCATCGAGTGTTCTAGCAGAGCCTTAACATTCGATAAAACTAAAAGTAGCTATCAAGAGGTATGTAATGAGGGGGTTGAGAGCGTTGTTTTGTTTTCAGATTCTACGGACTTCGCAGGAGTAGATTCTGTTTTTATTGCTCTTAACTCTCTCTCTAATTTGGTAAAATCCAGATTAGGTATAATAAGATTTTTAGCATCTGGTGAAATGGGTGATTTAGATAGAATCCAGATAATGCAGTTATTTGATGAAATAGATAACCAAGTGGAGAAAATAGAACATGATGTCAATCAGCACATTAGACAGCCTAAAAGCCTTTGCCAAAAGAAACAAGAAAGCAATAGGATGTACAGAACAAGAGTATCAGATGCTTATGATGATTTTGAAGAAGTATCTTAAAATGATTCAAACTAAGAATGTAATTGATCAAGATATTGAAGTGGAACAATTAGAAAAATTAATAAGGTCATTAAATGATTAAGAATGTAAATCACGATTTTAATTACCATGCTGAAATCATTTATGAAACTGAGGAAGGTTTTGCCTTTACTAATGCTATGGGTAATACCATGCAAGAACTGATAGATGACATTAATGCCAGATTCAAACAATATGAAGATAGACAGCCACAATTATCAGAGGTTTTATTTGAACCTAATAATGAAAAAATTAATATTACGAGTAAAATTAGAACAATCTTAAACAAGGGAGAATAACATGATTGATTTTATTTTAGATTTATACGAATATATGATGTATTGGGTAGAGCGTATAGCACCATATTTTATATGCTTTTGGCTTGGCTTTATATTTTCACAATTAATAAGACTTTAATTAACAAATAAGTAGGAGAGAAATATGGCATTTCAAATAAAGAAAGACCTTCATTTAAATACAGGTATATATCTGAAATTGTTAAGTGATCCAACAACTGCGAAAGTAGAGAAGGATATTTTTGACAAGGAAAGATATACACTTCCTGTTGAGATGGTTGGACACGATATAACAGATGGTTCTGGAGTAAAGTGGTTTCAAAATGAGAAAGGTGAATGGGTAGAACTTAAAATTGGTAAACAGACTGATTTTGAGTTTAGTGGTGCATTATATAAAAAGTTGGTAGGCAATGGTTCTGGTACGACAGTTGAGGTGATGCTGAAAGAGATAAATGGTGATAAAGGTACATACGCAGGATGGAGTGTAATCCCTATGAGTGGTGGCAATCATCCCTTAGAGATGACTAATGATAAATCTAAGCTTTTAGGTAATCCTAAAAAAGTTATTGCTAACGCTAATTATGGTATTACTTGGGGTATGTGTATTAATAATGCTACACAAATAGTGCTAAAACAAAATAAAGGCGATTATTCTAATATAGGTGAGCAGGTTGAGCAGGTAGCTAGGGAACTAATGGAAGTAGCTGTTGATGGATTACAGAGATGGGAAAAATCATATAATGAGAAAGACCAGAATGATAAACCTAATAATGAGGATGTTCCTTTTTAATGAAACGAACCCTTATTAAGAAGTTAGATACTGCTTGGTCGAAAAGAATCAAGCAGTATGGTAGTTGTGAGGTATGTGGTAAAAATAAACCTTTAAACGCACATCATTTTTATTCTAGGAGTATTAGAGTTATTAGATGGGATATAGATAATGGATTCTGTCTATGTGTAGGTTGTCATGTATTTAGTTCTAAATTTTCTGCACACAAAACACCTGCTGAGTTCTTTGAGTGGGCAGTAGAGAAAAGAGGTAGAGAGTGGTATGATGATCTTAAAACTAAAAAAAACACAATAAAAAAGATTATAGATGCAGATTTTGATATAATAATGGGAATTTTAATAGGGGGATATGATTAAAATGAATATTTTAATAGCTTGTGAAGAAAGTCAAACTATCACAAAAGAATTTAGAAAATTAGGTCATAATGCTTTTTCTTGTGATTTATTAGATTGTAGTGGTGGACATCCTGAATGGCATATAAAAAAAGATGCCATAAAAGAGTCATATAGTGGTAAATATGATATGATGATAGCTCATCCACCATGTACATATCTAGCTGTTAGTGGAGCTAGGTGGTTATATAATAAAGATGGATCAAAAAATAAAGAACGATGGAAAAATCAAAAATTAGCATTAGAATTTGTAAAAAAATTAATGGATGCTCCAATTAATAAAATTGCTGTAGAAAATCCTGTTAGTGTAATAAGCACACAAATTAGAAAACCCGACCAAATTATACAACCCTGGCAATTTGGAGATAAAGCTCAAAAAACAACTTGTTTATGGTTAAAAAATTTACCACTTCTTAAACATACTAAAATTGTTGAAAAAGGTGAATTTATTGAATGGGTAGATAAAAATGGTAAAAAGAAAAAACAAGCTAAGTGGTATTTAGATGCTTTATCAAAAGCAAAAACTGATGATGAGCGTAGAACTTTAAGAAGTAAAACATTTCCAGGTATAGCAAAAGCTATAGCTAATCAATGGGGAGTTTACTAGATGAGTAGTTTTCAAGAATCTTTAGTAGTTGGTAAAGAAAGCGAGAAAATCGTTTTAAATCGCATAAAACATAAATACCCTAATGCTTATATTAAAGATGGATATTTTAAAGAATATGACATATTTATACCCGAAATAGATACATCTGTGGAAGTTAAGAAAGACTTTAAATCACAACATACAGGTAATGTGGTTGTAGAAATACAAATGAATGGCAAATTATCAGCATTAAGCACTACTAAAGCAGATTGGTGGGTATTCCACTTAGATGATGAAGAATTTATTTTTATTAAGCCAGACCAGATAAGGGATATGATCCACAGAGAAAAACTTACACCTGTTGAATTTGTAGGTAAAGGTGATTATGCTAGTAAGATAGCTTACTTAGTTAAAAAACATTATTTGTTTGTATATGGTAATCATTTAATGATCAGAAAGTTATTTTATGTCTAATGGTTGGATAAAACTGCATCGTAAAACTTTAGATAATCCTATTGTAATGAAAGACACAGACCATTTAGCTGTCTGGATGTGGTTACTGTTAAATGCTACCCATTCAGACCATGATACAATATATGAAGGTGAAAGAATAACCCTAAAAGCAGGGCAGTTTATTACAGGTAGAAAAATCATATCTAAAGAGTTAAAGATCAATGAGAGTAAAATACAACGAATTTTAAAAACCTTTGAAATCGAACAACAAATTGAACAACAGACAAACCCTCGATGTCGCTTAATATCAATACTTAGGTGGTCAGACTACCAACTAGATGAACAGCAAAGTGAACAACAACTGAACAACAAACGAACACTAAACAATAAGACTAAGAAGATTAATAATAATATATATGTTCAAGAGTTTGAAAAACTTTGGTCATTAGTACCTAAAAAAGTTAATAAAAAGAAATCTTATCAGAAGTACCTACTAGTAGTTAAAAAAGAAAACCACGAAACAATCTACAAGGCATTTAAAAACCAAGTTTTAAATAATTGGAAAGAAACAGATGCTCAGTTTACACCTGCTTTAAATGTTTGGCTTAATGGTGAACGATGGAATGATGATATTATTAAAACTGCACATCAGCCTATAAAACAAAAGAAACAATTTAGAATAATGCCATCTGGTATGTATAGGGGTTATTGTTCTAAATGTGGTGATACAATGTTTTTAGAGCAAAAAGAACTTAACTTTAGTAGTGTATGTTGTGGGGTTGAATTTGTACCAGAAAAGCCACAAAAGTATGAAGGCAAGGATTACACAGAAGAAACACTTAATCAGATAATGGGAGGTAATGCGTGAATTTATTTAGGGATCAAGTAATGATTAGTGACAGGATATGCACTAATAAGAAGAAAACACAATCACCTATTAAAACAGATAGTAAGTTATTTTTATGTCCTAAATGTAGAAGAACATGGGAGTGGGAAAGAAATTCTAATGGCATAAAGAAACTGCTTAAATATGACCACATACCAAAATATGGTAAAAAAAAACAAGTATGTAGGGATTGCGAATGATTATTATAAACTTATATGAGATTATTATTAATCTACTAGCGTTAGGAATGGCTCTGGTGCTTGTACCTATAGGTTTAATGATATGGTTTTTTATTGGAACAAATTTATATAACTTAATTAGGGAACATTATGGCAAAACAGACAAATAAAATTAGAATATATGAGGTAGAAATGAATGCACAAGCTAAATGGTTTGGCGATAAAGATACTGCTGTTTTTTTTGCACAATGTTTTTATGATGATGCACCAATAATAATGAATCACTCACCAATATTTGAGCATATAGTAGACATATCACCAGATGGATTAGCTAAATTTTTAAATAAACAGGAGATGTAAATGAGAAACCCATTTGAAGTAAAAATATTAGAAGAGTTAGGTGCAATAAAAAAAGTAATAAATGATCAGAATAGGGCAATAAATGCACAAGCTGATTATATAATTAATAATCAAGAAGGTGTAAGACCATTATTAACTGTTAAGGATATAGCTATATATTCGTCAATGAGTGAAGTGTCAATTAGGAGGGCAATAGATAAAAAACATTTAAAGCCATTTAAAAAAGATGGTAAAAAATTATTTAAAATTGAAAATGTTAATAAATGGTTAAGAGGAGCGTATTAATGGATAATAATAAAGATAAATTATTAAAAGAAATAAGTGATTTTCTTTCTAAACAAGGACACTTTAAACCTTATGACATAGAAGAAAGTGATAATCTTATATCTAAAATAAAAGAATATTTATAAATAATTGAGGCTTTCATTAGATAATTAACTTAAACATTTAAAATACAGAAAGGACTTATTTAGTATGTTCATTCAATTATTTCACTTGCTTTATGAATAATTTTTTAATGTGCGATTGGCGTCCAAAGCCTCAAAACCTTTTTTTCACATACCAGAGGTAAACATGAACAAAATAGAACCATGCGAAATGTGTGGCAGATATGATGGGGATCATAAAGATAAATGGGATATTAAAGAACTAGAGAACGATAAAATGAATCTCTTATTAGCAGGTATCTTATTCGCACAAGAGGCTACGCATAGACAAATAGAGATATTTATGGCTAAATACTATATAGGGAGAGAATCATATTCAGATATAGGTAGAGATTTTGGCATAAGTAAGCAATCAGTAGCTAAAACAATAGATAGATCATGTGATATAATAACTGAGATAATACATAAATTAAATGGTTGACGATTTTGGTGCTTTT
>Ga0209232_1000863_pt1 | contig 17489 bp, 5 predicted proteins | sample ETNvirenome_2_60_FD_184066 | JGI IMG/M metagenome (GOLD analysis project Ga0209232, IMG submission 184066) | Marine viral communities from the Pacific Ocean - ETNP_2_60 (SPAdes) (version 2) | ecosystem: Environmental > Aquatic > Marine > Oceanic | place: Pacific Ocean | collected 2013-06-22
TTTAGCATTACATTGGAGCATGGATAATGTAACTGGGTCAGAATCTAATGGACAATTTTTAATTAAAGACACTGCCAGCGGATCTGTCGATACTCAGTTACATTTTGGTGAGCCATGGACTAGGGATTATACCAACTATAATTACGCTGGCCGCGGCGATCATTTTACTGCTAATTCAAAGTTTGCAGATCAGGCTGTTGATATTGAATTCGTGCAAACTGGAAGGCAAAAATTACCAGAAGTTGTTAATAGCGATGACATGGTAAAAATTCTTAATAAACAAGATGATGTTCTTTTTACCAGAGATACAACATATATCCAGCATCTTTTGTCTGTTGAAAAGAGTATGTATCAAGTTGTATCTGAAGAGATTTTACGTATATTTGCGACAATTGTTGATTTTAATAATCTCGTTGGTGAGCCAGTTAATAGATATCGCCCTCATTACAAGAAGATGGAAAAACTTAGAGAGTTATTCTTCACGAGGGTTGAAAGTGATACTTTAGATCTAGAAAAGTTTATTGAATATTTTAAGTGGATTGACGATGCTGTATCAATCATGATAGCTCAATTGATTCCTGTGTCATCTAATACTGTTGAATTATTAAGAAATATGGTAGAGAGCCACATTCTTGAGAGAAATAAATACTGGACCAAGTTTCCAACATTAGAAACAAAGCCACACAATCCGGCAGCGTCTTTAAGAGGTATTAAGGAATTAAAATATAATTGGAAGTTTGGCCATGCACCACAGAGAAATACTGATGGCCGAGTGATTTTACAGAAAATACCTAATCAGGGGCAAAATCAAGATAAAAACTGTCTTTGGTGGAAAGAGAGAGCGGAGAGAAGCGGTGTACTGTCTTCAGCTAATGCAGCTGCAAATGTTGATAGAGATTTAATATTAAAAATTGCCGTAACTCAGACTACCGGCTCTGAAACAAGATTAAAGACAGTTGGTGGCGCAAAATATTCAGATACTTATTATTATAATAGGAGGCTAGCCACTCCGGTTGATTTGACGTCTAAAAAATTAGCATCTTTTAAAGGTGGCTCAAACCCAGACAATAATAACATTCACGATTTTTATAAAACGGCAGTAAAATGGGGAAGTGACGACGATTTCCTTTATCTTGATTTTGATAGTAAAATTCAGAGAACGGTGTGCAATGATGATGAGATACCATCTGAGTTAGATAAAAAAGAGTTTCGGATGAAAGCTTTTGTCATGACGTCTACTGAAACTCAATTCTCAAATGCCAGCGGCTCTGGTGAGAGTGATCAGCTTTATAATGATGCAAAAAGTAGCTTAGTATTGCCATTTAACTTATATGAATCCGATCTCACCAGTGGTTATACGTCGATATGGCAAGATACTCTCGGTGTCAGTCAATTTAAATTAGATTTTACTAATATGCACGATGATAAGTATGGTGTACATGCAGAAGTGCCCATGCAGGGTCCGTTCACCGAAAGACATGTTGGCGGCTCACAACATCGACATATAGAATTAAATGATGCTGGGAATAATATTCTTAATAGAGCGGAAGCATGGCACATAGAGCCTTATTTTGATAGACCAGCCACCTTCGGTACTAGACACTTAGTTGACGAGTCTTTTAATGGCGCAACAACAACTCGCACTACTAATGTTGATATATTAAATCCTACGGCTGGATCAGCCACTCCAGACCCATCACCAACTGACCTTTGGTCAAATGGTGTTAACGCCGATAATAGCTGGTCTTTTATAGATGGGCCTAGTCCATCTGCCGGCACCGGTCCCTCTGGCTCATTTGATGGATCCGGAGGTTATGCGTATTGTGAAGTTTTGCCTTCAAAAGTTGGCCAGACGTTTGGACTTGTGACCCCTCTATTAGATTTTCTAGAGATAAACGACGGTAACGATATGTTCATGCAATTTCGCTACCATATGCACGGTATTCATATTGGCTCGCTCAAACTTCAGTTGTCACAAGATAGGACATTTCAGACAGGGGTGGAAGATATAAATGTTAACTGGGGTAACTCATTAACAGCGTCAGTAATATCCGTCCAGCAGCATGCTGATCCCACTAGCGCATGGGGATTAGCCACGGTTAGTGATAGTCCGCAGCATGGTAGTGGTTTTAATAATTTTCGTAATAAACGTTTTTATCTGAGATTTTTATATACTGCCAGCCCGGGCCACTTAGGCGACTGTGCTATTGATGCGATTACAATATCAAAAGCGAACAACCACAAACAAAACGCAATTAAAATATTCTCACCAACTCACGATAATATTCATAGACCTCAAGCGATATATATGCGTGATGAGTACGCTAAGCGTCCTATAAATATTCGTAACATTGAGATGACCGGATCAGCAACAAAAGCTGGAAATTACTTAGATAGATATGAATATGTTAGCGTGATGTCCGAGAATAATGACCCGTGGTTTAATACAAATGCTAGCACACTAACAAGAACAACTGCAGAGACGCTAGTCACTTCGTCAGCGATATCCTCACGCTTGGTCGGTGGAATAGGGTTGAATTATACGCTTCCAGATAGAACGTTTATAACGGGTGCGATAAGAAATAGAACAAGATTTGTCAATCGGTTTAGTTCGCCTGGTGGTTTTGAAGTTATGTCACGCGGATTTTTAGACCCAGCACACGAAACATTCTCTGTTTACAACGCAATGCCGTATAGAAATCTCCGTGTCAGACAAGTGTTTAATTCGCAATTGCAAGCTCACCAGGGTAGATTTGGAGTAAGTAAGCATGTGGTTTCAAGTGCTAGAGTATATGGTAATGAGACACAAGGAGTGATTCGTTCGGAAGATTATGCAATAACCGGTGATGCATCAGTTCATAAATATCACAGAAATAATATAGAGAGGCCAAAAGTTAGATTAAGCACCGATGATTTCGATAATGCTTTGGTTCTTAATAAATCAATATTTGATAATGCTTTTGTTTCTCACATGATACCAAGGACAGATCAACAAACAAGATGGATAACATCATCAATAAATTAGTGTATAATCTAATTATATGGTAGATAAGAGGTAAAAAATGGCATCAAGCGGATCATTAAATTTTCTAGAGGCAAGCATAACTGGCTCTGCAAATATTAAAGTCGACTTTGTGGGGTTAAATACACTCATAGTAGACCCCCTTACAGCGTCCTCTAATACTTTAGGCCGCGGCCCGGGAGTAGCCTCTAATGCCTATTTTAATTCTGAAATTGAGTCGACGCTTGGTGGGACTGAACCGAATCACTTTAATAGTTTAATGTTGAATCGCAACGGACCCTATCAGCACCCTTCTTGGGTACAATACAGAGGCGGTGATCATCCCGTGGCAAGAACATTGCGTCTTAACAACACAATGTCAATTGATTTAAAAGATCCGGATCCTATTTTAAGACAAAACAATAAAAAAATAGTTGAATTTTATAATGAACAAAACGACTCTTTTCCTGGTGATGGATTACTAGACCACAAAAAACAATTAGCAAGTTTTGCAAAAAATTTCCCAAACTTAAAACAATATTATGAGCCGGCGGTTGTATCAAATCACAAGCCTTTGGTTTTTAGTATGCCTCCGCAGGAAGGTACAGGTGCAGATTATAAGGTAAGAATGTCTTTAATGAACCACATGACATTTTTTACCAATACCGAATTAAATAATAATCTTAAATTAGCTTCGGCTAGCCCGATCACTGGCGCCATGTCATCATTTAAAAGAGGTAATCAAAATTATTATGAGTTTATACACGCAGCCAAATCACTTGGGGCTAGCAATTTTATCTATTCACAGACAATATTCCCAAAGAGTGTAAATACTTATAGAACGTATAAAAACACACTTCCGGTTTATGAATCGATCTCTGGCAACCGCCCTCGCCGCGGCTACGACCTTGAAAATAGTCGATTTTTTTGGAAAAATGCTCAAGGGGGTGGGACTCGGAATGCAGTTTCTGACGGAACAACGCGTCTTAGAACTGAAGGTGGCGTGCCTGATGGAGTGTTTGGGGCAAGAAATTCCATAGGAATCAATCAAGATCAAGCCATGCCTGATATGGCGTTCGTTTCTACAGTTAGTTCTAATCGTTTGCTTTTGAGTCAATCGAGTCATTTTGTAACCGGCGCACTTACATTCAACCATCGTGTCAACCTTGTGTCCAATGGGATCGTGGCGAACGCTCTAAACGCCTTAACCGGGGCTGTTGATGGAAATGGAAACGTCGCGCGCTCATGGGCATCCGGCGCGTTTGTACAACTAGAAGCCTACCAGCCGTATCAAACGGCATTGCTTAGTGCATGGCCTCTTGATCCTAGAAATGACATATATGATAGTCCTTCATACCTAACCTCTTCCATTGGCGGTAAAGGTCTTCAAATTGGCTTAACACCACATTCATCAACTTCATCAATTGTTAATACAACACAAGCTACTAAAATAAATAATAACATAGCTAATCTTATTACAAGGTCCGCCGGTGAATTAGTATATAGTACTAAGCCAACGATATATTTCTTTCGCACCGGGTCGGCGCAAAATTCAGTTGATGGATATTCTAGAACAACCGCATCACTACAATATAACAGACATACATTTCCTTATAATACACCATTTTATGCTACATCAAGAATTCGCGGCCGTGGTCCAATGTTTGATAGTTATGATGCATTTTCTGAGGCTGGAGATTTAAAATTTGCCGGCCGAGATTACTCCATCATACCAGAATTTAGAATGTCGGAAAATCTAGATTTTTATTCTAAAGACTTTAATATTTTTAAAGACAGTGAAATCTTTGAATCAATTCAAAAAAGTGATTATCCTGGCGGTCCAAAGTCGCAAAAAATTGTTAGAAGAACTTCGATTAATCCTATTAACCCAAGCTTAAAACATAAATTAAATTTTTTAATATTGGAGGGAGCAGATGTATCTTCTAGCTCTGATATTGCATCAAAGAGCACACGATTACCATCCACTGATAATTTCGTTTATGATGATATATCAGGGCCGATAAATGTTCCATTCGATCAGCCAAAACATAGCTATACCTCATCTTCTATAGCGGTAGAGTTTTATGAAAAATACTCTCATACGGATGACTTAACTAACTTCGCTCACTTAATGGATCAAAAAAGTCGTGGATTCATGAATGATGTTAATACTATACCAGAGTCTATTACGTTTACTTGTAAAGGGATCAAAAAGCTATTACCCTATAATGGATTTTATCCTGTTCTAAGAACATTACAAATAGGCACCGCGTTTAAAAATGCTTTTGGACCTCATTTAAGAAATCACAATGTTGAAAGTGCAGCTGGAGGAGAGGTGACAGCTGATCAAGCTACTGGTACACCTAAAGCCCTACAAGCTGTGCTAGAACCTTTTATGGCACCTGGCGTGTTATATAATTCAATCAAGTCAGGTATCGCCGTCGATTATCCCATTTATTTTAGAGATAAAGATTTTGTCAATAATAATTTAGGTGCGCAGCCAATCTATTATTTCCCTAAAGCATGGACTTCTAGGTCCGGTCCGGACGCCATGCCTTCGTCTGGAGACACCCATGCGGAGCGTGGAACTGATCATTACGTACAACCGGAGTTTACCTCTTCTTTTAATTATGGCGGCGGCTACATGATGGGTTCTTCAAGATGTATTCCTGCTATTTTAAATAATGTTCAAACTAAAAGAGTTAAATTTGAAAATTTATATGATGTGGATAGCTGGGATAAGTTTGAGGCTGGATTTATAATAGGTCAGTCTGATTTTGTCGATGTCGACAGATGGCAATCCATAGATGCCACCAAAGCTCATAACGAGATCGGCTTGGGATCCACAAACGGCCCGGGCTATACTAGCGCTCACGCCGGCGCTGCAGTATTTGACCCTGCTGCTCATGTAGCTTGGGAAACAATGCCATCTCTCATAAAAACAAAAGAGAGATTTATATATGAATCAACAATTAATAACTTTCTTTCTGAAACTATGGAGTTCTTTTTAGAGGACACAGCTGGTCCAGGTGTGAAACTTCCTGTAATTACATCGGAGCCAAAAACTGGCACCATTGATACGGAAACAGACACTCAGTATTTTATGGAAGTTACTTTGAGAATGGGCCGCCATCAGATAATGTGTGAGGGGCCTCGAAAGGCGGGTATAGGAAAGACCAAGGGAGCTGGCCAGCAAGGAGAATTTCCAGGCACAAGAGGCAATAATACTTTTACTAATAACAGTTATATGAGAGGCTACATATACGGCCCTCCAATTGAAATTATTCCTCACCATTCAAATACAACTCGTGCACCTGGAAAAACATTAAGCAGTACTATTATAGGAAGAATTAATACGCTGGATCATGAGGATTATTTGGGAGCTAACTTGCAGGATCCGGCATATCATAGTTATACTCCTCCTTATTTTTATGGGGCTAGTAGTATGATTATGGCATACACCGCTAGCTCCGTTGCACAGATATTTTTTCAAACAACAATGTCGGACATATATGCTGGAATATTGTCTCAGTCATTTAATGCAGAGCAATACCTAACTACATCTTTTGATGGTTCAGATCTTGATAGGTTATGTCCAATGGTGCCCACACAGAATACCACCGCCGTTCCGGCGCGTTTGTCTGGGTCAATACCTAGAATGAAAATAGAATCTAGTGTAGATGTTTTTAATGAGGTGGTCAGGATTGTTAGTAACAATGGTAACACTGAATATAATATGATGTATTTTGCGCCAAAATGGGTGTGTCCTGTGCTTGATTTCTCCTCATCAGTGGCTGCAGTTGACAATAAAGTACAAAATCTTAATGGAACATTTGTAGGAGGCGATATATCCATAGTGACAAACTCATATCATGACCACACCACAGGTCGTGGATTGTGGGGTGGATACGGAACAGATCCTTATGATATGGCTATGATTGAGGCTACAGGTGGAAATATATCTGAAAAGGGTATATATTTAGAGGTTACTGATGCATTTAGAGATAAATATAGTTTTGGCTCAAAGCAAGATACTGACATCAGCACTGGTGAAAATGTCCTCACTCTCGGCAGTGGCCGTACGGCTGGAGTTGGCACGTTAAACCCACCGGAGATGACATATACATATAGAACCACAGCCGCGGAACAGGCGGTAAAAACAGACTCTCTTATGACAAAACTAGGGTTCAATCAACAAGCTAAGCCAATTGGTAGATTTGCTTCGAACAAGCTTGTTTCGGAAGCGATCGTTTTAATACCCTATTTTGACCTTCCGATAAATATACAAGTAGATGGTAATTCTTCATTTGAGCCGACTGGTACGACTCCCGTATCTGGAGAGACGATGATAGCCAGTGCAGTTTTTGAACAGTTTGAAGTGCCAGGAGCAGAAATATACACTACTCGTGAAATAATTCCTGGCAAACACTTTCTACCCTTGCACCCATCACTGTTTGAAAACATATTAAGTGCTATCTTGGTTGATCAATATATACCTGATTTCCGAAAGGAACAATTTGCGTATAGTGATCCTGCGACCCTCGATGCAGCGAAAAACACAGACGTTGGTAAATTAATATCAAACCTTTTGGGCGACCCAGATGAGGCCGTTACTACTAGCCTTCATGGTCGAAAAGGTTATCAGTTACCGCCAGAATTTGATTTTATTCACAATAGAGCGGTCAAACCGTTTCAGATGATTGTTGTTCCTATGACTGATGCTCTTTCCAAGCAAGAATTAATTGATATATATCAAAATGAGATGCCAGATTCTAGTTTTGATATCAAAAAATTAATTAGTAAGAAAAGAGTGAATCCCCGCGGTATAACAGATACTAACGCAGAATGGTTTCCGACCGGATTAAACGTTGACATGTCTGGTCTTGGATTAGGAGGGATGCTGTCACCGGTCCCAATTAACGCACTAAACAGTACAGAGAGCTTTATTCTTAAAAGCTCAATTCCAACTTGGCTTAAGACGACAAAAGATTTTTACAGTAATTTGAAATTTATGACTTTTAAAGTAAAACAAAGAGCAGAAAAAGATTATAAGTCTTACAGAAAGAATCAGATAAGAAAAGCAATACTAAATAGAGTTTCTACGCTGTCTCTAGGTAACGATACAGAGATTGACGCAACTAATGAATTTGCAAACACTCTTCTTGATCGTAAGATCAAAGATATCTATGGCGCAAATTGGCCATATGATTATTTTTCTTTAATACAATCTGTTAAGATTGATGTCGACGTTGAGGTAACAGATTAATGGAATTTTTTGATAAGAAAGAAGATGTTATAGACCTGCAATTGACTCAATTTGGGAGACATATGCTAGCTAAAGGTATGTTTAAGCCTGTGTTTTATTCGTTTTTTGATGATAATATAATGTATAATAGTGAGACCGCTGGCATAACGGAAACACAGAATGATTCAGAGGGAAGAATAAGAGAGGCACAAACTTTACAACCTCAAATAAGCGTTTCATCTTTAGAAAAAGAGTTTGGCAATAACTATAATTTAATATTGTCAGATGATGTTGAGGTTGGAGATATATCTCTGCAGAGGACAGCTGATCGTAATTATATCTTACCTCAACCAATTGGCACTAGTGATATTAATTCAGAGTTCGCACCATCTTGGTCAGTGGTGTACCTAAACGGCAAGTTGTCAGGTAACGTGGATTACCTTGATTTAAAAGAAAAAACTGGAGGGAATAACATCCTTTCAATACCTCAGTTGCAGACTGATATAAACATAAAAGTTTCTGGAGATGTAATAAACGAAGGGACTGAGGATTCTTTTTTTGAACCAGAAGTTTCTCCGATCGGAGGCAGCGTAATAATATCAAACGAGGAAGAAACATTCGTATTGCTTAAAGTCGCTGAAAATAATGGTCTTTTTCAAAAAGAAAATTTTGATATTGAAATGTATGAAATACAAGAAGAGATTCAGGGAACAAAAGTTATAGAAACAATACGGCCATTATCGTTTACGGTAAGAGATGAGGCAACAGATCAAGTAGACGTAGTAAGCATAGCAACTCCAAATCCAGACAAAACATACGCAGAGTATTATTTTGAGATTTTAGTTGATGATGAGATAAGTGACGAAATGCTATGTCAGTTTGATCCTGTAAGCGAGACCATGGGTGTCTTCTCAGATCCTAGAACAAAAGAATGTCAAGACATATTAAATCAACAGAAAAAGAAAGTTTTCGATATTTATAAGGACGAGGCGGATTATCCAGGAGAAGTTTGTTAATGTCTATGTTTCTTGATATGGTGACTGGTGGCGGTAATGCATTACCTCATGTGTACGTCAGAAGTGTAAGGATTGAGCGCGCCCAAAACCCGGCCTTGGCAGATATATTCATCCAGCTTGAATTATATCAAGATAAGTATGCTCTGCCAAATTCAAGCTGGATGAATAATCTGAGCATACCAGGACTGAATGGTGTGACTATCATGGATTCCATGTTTATTCAGCCAGTCGCCATCGGCCAGGGACATATTGCAGGTCCAATTGAGGGGTTTTCAACATCAGTTAACAGTTCGAGGCATATTAGAAAGTTATTACCTAGTAACATGCCTACTGTCTCACCAACGCTAGACGGCTTTGGCAGTAACGTATATACTGCTAAGAGATTTTTAGGGGATGGTTTCTTACCGCGTTCAGCGCAAGATTTTTATACCGAACGTGACGGCTCAGGCATTTTTCCTGGCGGTGTGAGTAATATTCCAAATCAAATACCAATAGCCATGGGGTCATTATTAGGGGATATAACACAGACGGGTGTTTTTCCCACCCTCGAAGCAGAGGGAAGATTAAGAGAGGAGATAAAAGATGGAAAGCCATACTATGTCATCCCCTTTCAGTATGAATATAGGAATTTTAATCCACAAGCTGAAAACAATGATTTAGGTTTTTTATTTTATACTTACCTGGACTTACCTCTTTTTTTAGCTTTTATGACTGCAGCGTTAGGAAACTTAGATACGAGCTATTTTGAAAATGAAGAATACGTTGTCGAAGGTCCTATTAGTACAACAGTCGTATTTGAGAATGGAGCCCCTTCTTTAACAAGAGAAGTGTTCCTTAAGCCAGATGGAGAGGTGTGGAATGGTGCGGTGCATTTACATACTGAGGATAATCCCTCACCTGATGGTTACTTTGGAGATGGTAGCAAAGGTATCGGCAAAGGATGGATGGTAGGCGAAAGTCACATTCCTGGGGCAGATCAGCCGCGGCTGAACCTTATAGAGGTGCCGAACAATCTAATCACTGATTATCGCACAGCTCTGCAGCCAGAGCCCCTCGACGGTGCACTCGGACTAGGGACTCAAACTCAGGTTTTTAATTTAGGCAGTGAGATGGACTTAGCAGATAAATTTCTGTCCCCATTTCAAAAAGAGAAAAAGAAAGATTTATTAAGAGATAACGATACAGAGTTTTCAAAGCTGTATGTCAGCCGCGACCGAGATAATAACGCTCGGGGTATGTTCTTTATTAATACCTTAGATTTACTGCGAAATAATTCTAAATTGTTTCCAATGTTGTTTGGTCAAGAGATGGTCAATGGTTTTTTAACAAATGTAGCTGAGTTTTCTTATGGTTCCGAGAATTTCTTCAAAATTAGAGGAATAATAGAACAGTGTAAGATACTACAATTAAGATTATATAGAGATAGAGTATCAAAACATGTTTTGAATACAAGATATGAAAATTATTCAAATGACAAAGAGTATGAAGAGCCGTCGCAATTGATTGGCGTTATAAGTGATATAGACAATTTTTTAACTCCAAGTCAAAACAGTGAGTTAGCAGAAGTTAGTAATATAAGTTCTCCTCAAGCAGGCCAGACTAAATTTGCCACAAGATATTTTATGTTCTCAGATAGAGATGTTGGTGAAAGAAGTGCAGGATTATATCAATATCGTATTGAGTTAGATTTTAAAGATGCTACTTATGATCGTCTTTATAGATTATATAAGGATCTAGCTAATGCACGAGTCGCCCTAGAGTCTTATTATGATATTGCAGTTTCTAGTTTTGTTAAAGATACTCAATTAATATTAAATTATGATAACACACTAGCAAACACCAGGACTGTAAAACCAGATACATACACAAAATCCGCAGTGAGAAAATACTATCAAGACGGTGCGTTCGTGCAAGAATTTATCGACAAGGCTTACGAAGTCTTTGCAAAGCCCGGAGCTTCACTGCCATGGGAGAGACCTTTATTTCTGTTAGATGAGGTGCAAGATTTTTTTGATATGTTTCCTGTATTAAGTGTCGAAAAAAATAAAAGATTAGAATTTACTGGGCAGACCGGTATTGCTTTTCAAAATATGTTACGACCGAGCACTGGGTCACCACAAGGAATTAATTACGTTTCCAGAATGGTAGAGACGGTCATGAATAAGCTTTCATCCTTACTTGATCTTACAGTTGTTAACAAGTCAGGTAGCGAATTAGATAATAATTCAGTGCCAAATGGTTATACTTTCAATAGTGTACTCGAAGCCGCTATAACCCCCAGTGATCAAACCATTAGAGAGAGTTATACTTTTGATCACCCATCGGAACTGTTTAGGGCTTTATCAAACGAAGACATATACATAGATTACTTATCTATTGGCCAACCCCAGCACAGCCAATTTGAAGGACTAAGGTCTTATTCACCTGGTTATTATCTAGACAGGTGTCGATTAGACGCCGTAAAGTTTTCCCCTAGTGCGCACCCCTCTGTTGGAAATGGTTTTACACAGTATGATACTAGTGTAGGCGCAGACTTTGGTCCGGATACTTTTAGTAATACGGGATACTCATACTTGGCGCCATCAATTGTTGAATTATCAGACCCCTTAAGACAAGAAACTCCGCAGTTTGATACATCTGAGCTTGAGTCTTATGAATCATATAACTACTACTACAGTGCGTTTAGTACAGACGGCCGCGACCACTTAAATTCTAACCCCAATAGTCCTGATAGCGTGCCTCTTTATTCTGAAGATTTTGACACGCTAGAGGTCTATGATTCTCTCCTGGTAGCTTTAATTAACTATAGTAGGAATAAGACTGATCAACAAGATACTGATTTAACTGGAGTTAAGTTGTTAAGAGGGCATCCCGCATTTGACTTGATCGAGGATAGACTTGAGGCTAGAGAATCCTTTAAAAGACTATTTGATGATTTTAGCATAACTGTCCATGATTCGTCTGTTTACAATAAATTTTTTGATAGAGAGCCTGGTGCAATTAGCGGAGATATACCGGATAAGCAAGAATACAATAATACCTTCGGCCTAGGCCCTACGGATTATTCTGACTCGAATCTTATGACTCAGGGCGCCCTTAAGGCTATCCTGTTTAGTGACCACCAGCAAGTGATCAAACCTCCACCTGGTGGTATACAACCATATAGTTATGATGTTGATTTGCCAAATCCTTTTAAGTTTCGTGCAATGAGAAATACAAAGAAGTTTCTCACCGGCGAGGAGGTCGCGCAACCTATATTTGCAGCTGCTTATGATAGTTTGCCCTTGGGTGCTAGCACAGATGTGATTAATTCAATATCTGGCCCGTATTCCTCTTTTTTCTTCTTTCAACACAATCTAACGTCAAGAATCGAGGTCTTCCGCGGCGCTCCCTTTGCAAAAGATGATGAGGAAAGCTGGAGTTTATTAACATCGAGCGACCTGGAGCTGACAGGCGATGAAAAACTTTTCTGTAGAATAAAGTATTATGATGAGACCTTAGTTGGAGATTTAGATATCCCAGTGTTGGATAAATATTTTTTAATTTATGAGGGGGGTGATATTCCGGATTTACCTCCTGTCACCCCACCTGCTAGTTATATCGATGATTTGATGGGCACAATGGGCCAGAACGCTGTTGCTAATTTTTGGTCAAACTATGAAATATCTATACTATCTCCAGGTGGTCCGACTATAGTCACAGCAGAATTAGCGCAGGCTAATCTACAGGCTCAACTTGGTGGTCCTCGATTTGACCCACAGGGCACCGTACGGAATGACATCGGCCAGATAATCAGGGATGGTTTAGCTACATCGACAGAACCCACATATGTTCCAGGTCCGTCCAGCGCAGTTAATCCGGCATATGCTCCTCCTGTCGCCAGCACTAGTGCTGTTAATCCTGCATATTCACCCCCGGCCGCAGCGCCGGGAGCAACTGTGGCATCGGACGATCGTGGTACCACGCAGACTACTAGTCAAAGCACTCCTGCTTCTCCAAGCACTACAACACCGCCCGACACTAGAGGCTCGGCTGTTGGCTCTTCTACTGGTGGTGGCTCGACCGGTGCGATAAATCCCTCAACGGGCGGTGGTGGAGGCCGCGGAGGCGGTGGTGGTTACTAGCATCATGACTATTTATTTAAAGAGAGATTGCAATGTCAGAAACATTTGATATAGTTGGTAAAAAAAAGAAAATTGTTGATGCAAGCGCATATTTGTCATTACCCCGCAGTTTAGGCGATGGTTCAAAACTGTCAAGTGGTGTGTCAAATACGTACCTAGGTGGTGACTATTTCTCCACCACAGCTGACAATTCACCTGGTGAAGTTGATAAGGTTCGCGCTGCTTTAGGTAAGAATTGGGATTTTCGAAAAAGAAGTGACGCATCACCAGTAGAATTTAGTAATAACTGGGAACCCCCAGAAATATTTTATGACAAACCAGTTGAACTAGAATATTGTGATCCAACTCCGACTAATATTCCTGCCGATAGTGGCTTTTATGCTGGTTCAGATCTAGGTCTTTCTGAAGAATTAGTTTTAAACACGCGCGTTTTAGCGAACGAGACCAATAACAATCCATCTTTAGGTGAATTACTTTACGATCAATCACCTACCAGTTGGCTTCATTACGTAAAAATTGGTCGCACGGCAGATAATCCGATGGGTCGTGAGCTTTATCCTTTAGTTCGAACCGATCATTATTACTATGATCATTTTCATGAAACTTCAGTTCCATTTACTCCAGATGAATTATTATCTAAGCAGCCGGCAGGCAAGACCTTCTTCGCAAATTACAGCACATATTATAACGAAAGAATCAATAGTAGTAATTATGAAAATAGTCTGTTGACTAGTTTAGATATTCATAACTCAATACCCTCTATCTATGGATTTTTAAGGCTACTTGGCAATAAAGAATTCGCTTCATCTCCTTATTTTGACTCTTCTTTGTTGCAAACCATTGATCTTGGCGATGATCTGCTAGCTGTTAATTCATATATAAGACAGTTAATTAAAGATAACCCTTTAGAAGAACTAATATCAATAATTGGGCATGTTGGAGATGCTAATCCAGACATATTTGCAAAGATTATTAATTCTAATCTTGACAACATCGATGCAGATTCTTTATTTGAAGAGTACTTTGATACATGGTCAGATCAAATAAGCAGGCCAGTTGCGACAGTTGCCCGACCGCTTTTAGAAAAAAAGTTTAATAATTTGATTTTTAGCCCGCAAGTTCTTCAAACAACAAACTTAATGGAGAAATATAAACCGTATTTTCCATATTACTGTCAAATAGAATTTACTGCAAAACTATTAACGTCTATTGGGGATCTGATTAAATCGTTTTTTATGACTAAGTTTTTTTCTGATGTCATATCCAGTATGGATTCTCCTGTTATTTATGATGCTCAGGGTAATCTGATCACAATATCTAATCCGTCACCAAACGCTCTATGGGAGACTGATATTATTGATGGTGCGATAGGAAAAACAACACACAGAGTAATTGAATATTCAGAAGAAAACATATATGATAATCTGGTATCATCTGGAGATTATATAGGCAATATAGAATACAGTGAGAGATCTATTTCAGAGCCTATGAATAAGCGATTCATAAATCTAGATATTATTCTATTTCCCTGGATGCACTCACAAGAGCAATCCGACAACTTGTTTGCACCTAATGCAGATGATATTGCAGTCGAGGATATAGCAACATATTTAAGAAACGATTTTTCTGAACCAATTGATTTGGATTCTGAGAGCAACGCGTTATGGAAATCACTCTTCGGTGGATCATTTAAATCAAAATTAATTGATACCTATAATGACAAAAGACGTTCATTTAAAGATATCATGGAGGGGCAGCAGGCTTATACTGAAGATATTTTTTACAAGATTACAAAGTCTGTAAAGCTAGCCGGCACCGATGTTTTTACACCAATTCAAAATGTCTTGATTCCAAACACATCGGAGTTAGACGTGGTAAAGTTTATCGATACTCAATTAAAATATGAGACCGCTGCAACATACAAATATGATGTATATGCTTTGCGGATTGTGTTTGGCAGTAAGTATCGGTATATGTGGATTAATGAATTTGGCAGTTATGATAATGTGCCGCAGCAGTTTGTTCCGGGAGTATTGTTAGAAAATGATATAGAAAATGGCTATGGAATAAGCGCTGATCAAAAAACGATGACCAACATCATAATCGGAGCAGGCACGATTGTTACTCCTATTGAAACTGATCTTGGCGCTAATTTAAAAGTTGAAGTTCAACCATCCATTAGGCTTATTCAAGATAAAGTATTCTCAACTCCTGAAATACTTATCATGGATAAGCCCCCGGTTACACCTGATATTAATATTATCCCTTATCGAGCTGTTAACAATAAGGTGAAAATCCTATTGTCAGCGAATGTTGATCGATATCGAGAGACTCCGATTATACTTCTAGATGAGGACGTACAAGAGTTTGATAAAGTAAAAGCGGCGCAGTTATCTTTTGATGGCAAGGTGGAATTTGGCTCAGATAATCCAACCACTAGGTTTCAAATATTTAGAACACAAACAAAGCCCACCGCGTATTCTGATTTCGAGCTATATCAGGATATTAATAGTTCTGTTTATGAAGAGGGTATACTACCAAACACAAAATATTATTATACCTTTAGAGCGGTCGATGCGCATAACCATATATCAAACCCAACACCTGTTTATGAGGTGGAGTTAATAGATGAAAAGGGTGCTGTTAAACCTATCATACGAACAATTTCAATGGAACAAAAACAAAATAAAACAAATGTAAAAGAAGCTCAAAAGTATATTTATATAAAACCATCACAACAACAATTGTTTTTCTCTGAGGATCCCGAAGTTGATAGTGCGTTTTCTTCAGTGACAAAAAAGAAAAAATATAAGATGAGGTTGATTTCAAAGGGAAGCGGAAAGAAGATTGATATTAACTTTTCACTTCACAAGAAACCACAAAATGAAACATAATTAAATTAATTAACTACTTATAAGGAAGGGAGTTTAGAAATGGCATTTTTAGACAATTCAGGCGACATCATACTCGACGCCGTTTTAACTGATACAGGAAGACTCAGACTAGCCCAAGGAGATGGCAGCTTTAAAATTTCAAAGTTTGCTTTGGGTGATGATGAGATTAATTACGAGCTTTATGATAAGAATCATCCAAGCGGTAGTGCTTATTACGATTTGCAGGTGCTTCAGACTCCAGTTTTTGAAGCTTTCACCAATAACACTTCTAATTTAAAGAGTAAGTTAATCTCTCTTTCTAGAACAAACATTCTATATATGCCTACTTTCAAGCTCAATCGTAATGATTCAACTAACGATGCTGTTATTCAGTATGGCTTTTCTAAATTTTTTACAAGAACTACTCCCACGGCAGCAGATTACAATGGCGGTACGGATAAGACTGACACTAAATTTTATGTGGCTGTTGACGCAAATACTTTTAATGCTATTAATACGTATCGCGCAACGGGCAGCGCCGGGAGCCAAGCTAGTTTGACTGCTGGTTTAACAGTACGTGGTTTAATACAGGGCTATACTCCGGGAGGCACTAGTCGTCACGCGGATCTCGTTCGAATTGATCAAGGCTTAGACACTACTGAGATCTCCCCTGATCTGGGATTAGATTCTGATTTGCTAGAGACAGCATTTATTATTGAAACTGATTACAGGCTTGGTAGGGTTAAACCCCCGGCAGACAAGGGCGATACTGCAGCATCTGTTAATTTTATTGATGATGACAACATTGCCTCATATTATATAACTTCTAATGATTATGTCAACCCACACGGATCACCGGGAAATCAGTCGCATAATGATTCAAAAGATAGAGAGATCCTTACTAATCAAGGCGGTAATCCAATGGTGTTTGATGGTCCAAGAGGCTCAACATTACAATTTAGAATTCAAGCATCACAAGAGCTTCAAAGCTCCACGTACTTGTTTACTCAAATTGGAAGCTCAGTTGCAACCTCTGCTGCTAACTTTTTGGGATTGCCGACGTCAAACGATACGTTGATTTCGGGTAAGACAATCCATTTTATTGACTCTACTATTCGAGTTGTTGGTGCCAATACAGGATACAGGTTGGATATACCTGTTCGATATATAAAGATTAAATAAGGTGAAAAATCATGGCTAGATCATTTAAAAATTTGCTTGGAGACGATG
>Ga0209232_1000865_pt1 | contig 17475 bp, 21 predicted proteins | sample ETNvirenome_2_60_FD_184066 | JGI IMG/M metagenome (GOLD analysis project Ga0209232, IMG submission 184066) | Marine viral communities from the Pacific Ocean - ETNP_2_60 (SPAdes) (version 2) | ecosystem: Environmental > Aquatic > Marine > Oceanic | place: Pacific Ocean | collected 2013-06-22
CCTTTGAATTATATCTTGCTCCAGCAGGTCCAAGTGTAGTGATAAACGAAGAGTTTTTAGGCTTTTTGGTTATGGCTTCATACTCATTTTCATTTACATTTATTATACTATTTTCAAAACATGATAGATCTGTTTTTTTTGAATCAACAAATATTTTTTTATGGCTAAATTTTTTACATATCCTACTTGCAATGTCTGCAGTAATAAATCCCTTATTGTAGTCACTTATAACTACAGCATCAAAATCTTCATCATGTATATGGTCAAATAAAAGGGGGTTAATAACCTGTTTTTCACCTATATCAAAGCGGATTATATGGTGATTAAATTTTGTATCATATAATCTATGTTTTTCAATATGTTCTGCATTTTTATAATGGGTAACATCTGCACCCATAGCTTGTAAATTTAGCTTAACGTTAGAAGCCATACCAGCTTTAATTTCACGGCAGTGCTGTAAAAAAACAGGTACCGGAGCTTCCGGGCTTAACCGGTTACAGTGACCATAGTGATATACGTCATCGCAATGTTCACCTAATAAGAGTATTTTGTAAGGTGATCTATTCACTTTAAAATTTATATAAATTCATCATTCTTTTCAGGATTTTTTATCCTGTCAAGATATTCATTTAATACATGAGGTCTGCATTTATAATTGCCGCATTGCACATGATTTAGTTCGGCAACTTTATCGATAATTTTTTGCACTTGACCGCTCGTATGAATTTCCTCAAATGATTGTTCATATAGATTTCCAAAGCTATAGTCTTTTTGGTCATAAAATATGTTACAGCCATAGCAACTTCCTTTAGCATCGATTAATGTTAAAAAATTATAAGCAAAGCATTTTTTATAACAATAATTATGAGTTTGACCAGGTATCTCTGGCATTTCTTCTAAATTACGACTACGGACCATAACCTGAAAATCATCTGTTGTCCTAGCTAAAAGTCGCTGCCTCAAATTTTCATCTGTTAAATTATATAAAGTCGGGTTTGAGGCACTTTTTGGATGATTATGATGTGGCTTAAACTGTACATTATCTACACCAACATCTTTCATTAAATCAGCAAATTCCTCTAGTTCTTCTAAATTTTCTTCTAAAACAATAAATTGAGCTCCGATTTCAACGTCTAAATTATTATCCCTTTTAAACTTTGTAGCCCGTCTCATGTTTTCAATAACCTTATTAAAGTCTTTTGTTTTATGAATACTGTGATGAGTTTCTGGTCTAGCAGCATCTATGCTAAACCGAATCCACGCAAAATAAGGCAATAGCCCCGGTAGGCGTTTTTCTATTAATAACCCACCATTTGTTGACATGGAATTTTTTATGCCTCTTTTATGTCCCGCTTGTACAAATTGTTCCATGCCAGGGTGAAGTAGAGGTTCCCCCTCACCAGCATAATATATTGATCTAACGCCGGTGTCTGCCATGGAATGTATGCCTCTTACTAATACATCGGTATCTATTCTAACAGATCCATGGGTGATCCAATCCACACTACAAAAACTACAATGGTGGTGACACCTATTTGTTGGTCCTATTTCAACATGAAGTGGTGTTCCCGCGCCAGTTTTTTTCCATGTAGCTACCTCTTCCGGGTAGTACATTAACTTATGACCGTCTACATCCTTAATACTCATAATACGTATACTTTACTTATACTTCAGTTAACCAGTACTCAACTAAATCTTTTAACGTTTGTTGAATAGGAATAGAAGGTTTCCAGTTTAAAAATTTTCTTACTTTTGAATCATCGGGTATTTGTATAGGTATATCAACTTCTCTAAAAAATTTAGGCTCTATTTCTAACTTAACATCTTTTAGATTATATATATCTAGCATAGTATCAAGATAATATTGCATTGGGTGTAAGTCGTTACCTGCGATATGGAATATTTCTCCGCTTTCAATATTTTCTTGCTGATATTGTAGCATAAGTTGATAATAAACATTAACCACGTCTCTAACATCTGCCACAATTCTTTGTGGCTTCATGTTTCCAATTTTTATAATGGGTTCTTGTTGCCCCTTAATGATTTTAGCAATCTGAATAGCATCAGAGGATATTGAAAAATTACTTCTTCTCCGTGGACCTGTATGTGAAAATGCTCTTGTTATATATGTTCTTAAGTCTGTTGTTTTTGATCTTTCTAGTACATATAGGTCAGCCGCCGCTTTAGCTACTGCATAAGGGTTATTTGGATTTATTGGATCAGTTTCTTTAATTTTTCTATCACCTGGACATATTCCATAAACTTCAGGCGTAGAGCAATTCATTAAAACACATAACGGCATAGCATCAATAATTTCATCACATATTTTTGCAGTGCTTAAAAAATTGGTTTGGCCAGCTAGTAACGGTGTTTTGAATGATGCGGAGGGTTCAGAAAATGCCCCTAAATGAAAAACACCATCGAATACTTCTCCATCAAATACATTTGAAATTGAATCTAAATCGGTTAGGTCACCGTAAACAAATTCAACCTTCTTTAAGTTATTTTTTCCAATAATTTTTGATATATTATGACAAGTGGTTAAATCTCTTACCATAGCTACAACCTCTTGACCGTCATCAAGGATTCTTTTTATCATATGAGAACCAGCGAACCCCGTCCCACCTGTTACTAAATACCTCATTTATATATTATAGAAATACTATGATTATATCAACTACCCAAGTTGTATATAGTTTGTATTGCTATACGTATATCCACCTTCTCTTACCCCGGGCATATACTCTGGTGGGGTTAAAATATTGATATCACAATCTGTATTCATTTTATTTTTAATCGCAGAAGCTAATGTGGCTGGCCCATTATTTAAAGTAATATATCGTTTACAAGAATATAATATATTGCTGTAGGTAAAAAAGTCATTTACATCCTCATTATGAAAATCTATACACACGGGGTAAGCTTTACCATACTGAACTTGGGAATGACTAAGCTCAATTGTATCATTCACTTTTAGTCCTAACGATGCTATAGCGTCCTTAATTAGTGAAGGGTGAGACCGCTTACCTAAACTAAATCCACTTATGTCAATAACAGTTTTACCCTCAAATTTATCTACTTTATTGGGAGTGTAGTGTATATGTGGGTACTCAGTTATAGGCTCAAACCCATGTGTTTTTTGTATAGCTTGTATTTCATTATAGTCTTTTCTCTTAGCTTCATACGGCCTATTATCACACCATGTCATGTCTATTTCATCTGTTCTGCCGGTGATATCTGGGTTATCTTTCCATACAAAATCATATATTTCCTTATTCCTGCATGCAATTTCCTTAGAAAGAAGACACTCAATATTATTAGTTTTACATAACCGTGGTATTACAGTATGAGCTAAATTATCACCTAGCCCACCCCAAGGCTGGTATATTATAATTTTATCTTTCACTGAAAGATATTTATATAATAATGCAATAGAATCAATAGTTGAAATTTTAAGGTTAGTTAGTATACTAATATTGGATGAGTCTAGATATAACAATTGCTATAGCTTCCGATCATAATGGAGTTGATCTTAAGGACTTTCTTTATAATTGCTTAAAGCAAAAAAATATTAATGTCGTTGATCTGGGACCTTATAATAAAGAGTCAGTAGACTACGTTGACTATGCTTATCAAATGGGAAATATTATTGATAGTGGTGATATTAAGAGAGGTATTTTAATTTGTGGTACGGGTGTTGGAATGAGCATCGCTGCTAATCGGTTTAAAAATGTAAGAGCAACTTTAATTCATAATTTAGATAGTGCTCCTAAGTGTAGAGAGCATAACGATTCTAATATACTATGCCTAGGGAGCTGGATAAGTACGCCAAGTGCATCTGAATTAATTTTAAATGAGTGGCTCGGTACACAATTTGGTGAAGGTCGTCATGTTAAAAGAGTAGAAAAAATATCAGGACATAAGCCACAATCTATAGTATTTACAAACGGAGTGTTTGATATATTACATGCTGGTCATTTAGAAACATTAAAATTTGCAAAAAGCTTAGGAGATAAATTAGTGGTTGGTATTAACTCTGATGAGTCTACAAAAAAAATTAAAGGTTCTCGGAGGCCAATAAACAATCAAGAAGATCGCAAAAAAATACTGTCATATATATCTCTTGTTGATGAAGTTGTCATTTTTAATGACATCGACACAAAAAATATTATCAATGACATTGGTCCAGATATTGTTGTAAAAGGTGGTGAATTTACAGCTGCTGAAGTTCGTGAGCGAGATGAAATCCCTAATCATATAGATGTAAAAGTCGCTTCATTGCTTAACCAGGACATTTACTCTACAACAAGGGTTGTTGAAAAAATTAAACAGTATGCTTGATAGAAAAAAAATATTTGTAATAGGTGATTTAATAATTGATGAGTATATTACCGGTGAAGCTGTTGGTCTTTCACTTGAGTCTCCTACAATAAAATGTGAACATACATCGACAAAGAAAAGCCCTGGTGGGTCGGGTAATGTTGTCATGAATTTGGTCGCTTTAGAGTGTAATGTCGGTTATATGACCATATGTAGTGATACAACTGTCTATGATGATCTATCACAAAAAGTAAATGTTCACTGTATTACGACAAAAAAACAAACCTCTTCAAAACAGCGGTATTATGTTGAGAGGAATCATGTACAGCACAAGTACTTGCAGATGAATTATACTGATAGCGATGAACTTAATCCAGGGTCAGAAGAAGATATTATTGATCAACTAACCAACATATTACCTCATTATGAGTGCGTTATTTTAAGTGATTACAGATGCGGCGTGTTAACTAAAAAAGTAACAGCAGGTGTAATAGATATATGTGAGAAGTTATCAATTCCGTGTATTGGAACCGGTCAACTTTCTGATTGGGGAAATAAAACTTCTCTACAATTATCAAAGTTTAATGGTTGTGATTTAATTGTACTAAATGAAGAAGAGGCGAAGGAGTGGTCAAGTTCGTTTCCATGGTCTAAGTGTGAGGTTGTAGAAACTATGGGTAGTAGAGGTAGTAAATTTAAGGATATTCACGTTCCGAGTATCGATACTACGGTGGTGGATACATGTGGTGCCGGTGATAGTTTTATTGCTATGTTAGCTACTCAAGACTGGAGCCACGATGTGGAAGAAGTACTATATAAATGTAATTTATGGGCGGGTCTATCTACAGAAACTAAGGGAGCTACACCGCCGAGTTTTAAACTATTTAAAAAGCGATATGAAGAAAGATAACGAATTTGGAATCCAACATCTTCCCCCGATACTAAAACCAATTCTACATAAGGATAAGTACTGGGGATATATTACTTCTGTTTTTGCCGATGAAAACTTTACTTTAAAGAAGATTTTCATGAAAAAGGGCAGTCAGAGTAGCATGGAATATCACTGCAATAAAAATGAATTTTATTATATTTTTTCCGGTAAACTAAAGGTCGGTCATCGCATTGGTCGTGCAGAGAATACGTCAGTTACACTAGAGGAAAATGATGTATATCACATACCTCCCGGGTTAATGCATATGAGGATAGCTCTTGAGGATACTATTATTATCGAGTGGTCTAACAAAGATGACGACGGTGATTCTCACATTGTAGAGGACGGTAAAACCTATAAGTTTACTGAAGATAGTTGATAAATTACAGTTAATATCTATTATATAGGTATGCGACAACTCTTTATCGATACTGCTAATCTTGATGAAATTTCCTCAGCATGCAAGCGTGGAATTATTTCTGGTGTAACTACAAACCCATCCTTAATGTCTAAGGAACCTAGAGGTAGTTACGTAAATCATATGATAAAAATTGCAGAAATTTGTCAAAAATATAATAACATCCCACTTAGTGTTGAGGTGTTTGCTACTGACCAAGATGAAATTTATCAACAGGCTTTGCGTCTAGAGGAGGATATAGGTTACCACAATTTAAACATAAAAATACCTGTTGGATTTAATGAATTAGAGACTATTAGTAAACTTGCTGCGGTCGGCGCGCGCGTTAATTGTACATGTTGTTTTACTACCTCACAATTAACTTTGGCTGCTGCGGCTGGTGCCCGATATGTCTCATTTTTTTATAATAGAGCAAAAGACAGTGGTGAAGATGAATTTCGTACACTGGATGATGCTTCTAAATTTATTAAGAGTAATAACCTAAATTGCAAAATTATCGCAGGTAGTATTCGCACACCTAAAGATATTACGGATGCATGGGCTAGCGGGGCAGATATTGTAACTGCCGGTTATGATGTAATAAAGGAAGGTACAACACATCCTGGTACCCAGTCATCAGTAGATCAATTTTTAACAGACTTTAAAGAATGGATAAATTAACTTATTGCTTTGATATTGACAATACTATTTGTCATAGCCCCGACGGGGGGCCTTACGACAAAAGTACGCCGCATACAAAAAGGATAGAAAAGGTTAATGACCTATATGACCAGGGTCATACTATTTTCTTTATGACTGCTAGAGGCATGGGTAGAACTAATAATGATCAGGCTAAAGCTCATGAGGAAATGTATGACTTTACCAAAAAGCAATTAGATTCTTGGAATGTAAAATATCATCAACTGTTTTTAGGTAAGCCAGGAGCCGACAAGTTTATTGACGACAAGGGAATGTCGGATTGGCTTTTTTTCGGAGATCCAGATTAATTAATTTTATCTTTCCAAAAGTTTATATCAATTTCTGATATACCATTAAAATTAAAATTTTTATAATCTGAAATTTTAGATCTTAAGAAATCTATTGTAACTTCATTCCAATCATCAACAAATAAAATTGGTAAGTGTTTAAATTGTGAAAACGCATGTTTTTGCTTACCTGTCAATCTCAATACCGGTATAGCTTTTAAATACAAGCACTCCCAAATACGGTGGCAGTCTATGCCATTACCTGGAGGTGAAATTACAAATAAGCTTCTTTTAATGTTATTCCAGTATTCCTGTTGTGAAGTATTCGGTGACATTAAAATACCATTAGCACAAGTAATATTGTCACATGAAGATCTTTCCCCGTAATTTGTACCTACTTGAAAATTTTTATATACAAGGTTATCTTTTTTAGTATTATTTTCTATTATGTTTCGAATAGCGCTTTCTTTACCATGCGGCCATTGACTATTAGCTATCCCAATAGGTATTGAAAATAATTTAGGGTGTGACAGTTCTCTGTTTTGACAAAACCACTTGGATATTTTTTTATTATCTAGATATTTTTTATGTTCCTCATATATACCATTGTCTGAGTTATGTGTTATAATAACTGTATCTTTGTTTAAATGGTCTAGAAACTTATCCATAAAATTATGGACGTCATGTGTATATATAAAAATCTTTTGATATTTTTTAATATCATTTACACTAACATCAGAAATTTTATATATATTTTGCTTAATACAATTATTTTGATCTTCAATTATTGAATTAAATTCTGTGCAAAAACTTATTTCTGACAATAGTTGAAACTGTTCACCTGATATTATATTCATGTAATTTTTTATTGTGAATATGAAGATTAAAAATTGGAATATGTTTATTATCCCACATAATATAAGGAGTACATGTACTCTTGTCAAATATTGGTGTAAACCGTTTATTGATATGTCTATCTATAAGTCTATTTGCACCGTCTGGGTGAATTTTGTTATCAAGCCCAAAAAATTGACCATAAGAGCTAGGATCAAAAACGCCATTAAATAACGTAAACATGTTGTTACCTGGTTCTATAGGTGAAACAGGTAGAGAGGTAATGTACTTATCATTTAGTATATTATTTTGTATGTGACCTAGCAATCTCATTTCATGGGGCATACTTTGTAACATTTCTTCTAATTTAGTTTCTCCTAAAGCAGCTAACTTTAGTAATTCTCTGCATATTTGCTCCAGAGAATTACTATTTTTTATAAACATAAAACCACATACGAGTTCATCTTCTTTATGAGGAGTGAGACCGATATTGGGTATATTGTCTTGCAGCAGTGCAGAAATTTCTGCAACGTCTTTATATATTAAAACATCATTATCAAAGTGTACGATATTGGATAAACCGCGGTGACTAATAAAAGCATTTATATAAAAGATACGCTCAAAAGCAGACCGCCATAGCGGATCTTGATGACTGTTGTAATAGGCAATATCTGATAGTGGTAAAGTATATTGGTTAATATCAATAATATCAATATCACCATTATTAGTTATTTGTAGATCTGTCAATAAGAATATCTTATAATCGGTCTGCGTTTTTTTAATTTGATCTATGCAAATTTTTATATGATTAGGAAAGATATTTCCCTTGTGAAATAAAATAAAATTTGTCATATTTTATTAATTTGCTGTTATAAACTCCCCTGTATCTGCTTTTAAAACATCGCCGGTATCTGTTGATATATAATTTGTGTTAGGGTAGTGGTATGTATCAGATTTTTTAGGTGGAAGTTGAAAGGACATTCCAAGAATATATATTTCACAGTTTGTATTAAATTGGTTTTTAATACAAGAAGCAAGATTTCCGGGGCCAGAATCGATTCCTATAAATCTTTTACAAGAATATAAAGCATCACAATAATCAAAAAGACTGCCAAAGTTTAACATAGTAGGTATATTAACATCTGTGATACCGTAAGCAGTGTAGTTAATAGGGCGCATTACTAATGTCCGGACATCGTCATTCATCACCCCTATCGTTTTTATTAAATTATAATAAATTTGTGTTATATTTTCTGTATTGAAAAACTGTGGGAAGTAACGGTAGCAGTGATCCCCGCTTAGATCCACTAGAGTTTTATCTTCTAGTTCTGGTATAAAATTAGGAGTATAACTTATGATAGGATACATGTACGGGGCTTCATCAAATCCATACCCTACTTGAATATGTCTTAAATGATTCCACCCGGGTTCATTTCTTTCTGCATAATTTGTTTTCCATTTATCAGAAACTACATCACTCCACCCGTGTATATATTCACAGTTTTCCCATAATAACGAGTATATTTCCGGATTATTAATTGCATTACTCCTACTAAGATAGCATTTATATCCATGTTCATGACATAGACGAGGTATAGTAGTATGCGCTAAGTTATCTCCTAGCCCGCCCCACTCTTGGTAAATTACTATTTCCTTTGACATTATTAAATTGAGGTAAATTTTTCTAGTTTTTTTGTGTGAATATGTAAGTTAACTATATCATATTCTTTATTGTTAAATTTAATATATGGCTCGGATCTACGACCTGCAGGATCATTAGGGGTTGGAAACAATTGATTAGAAAATGTATTTCGAAAATCAACCTGTATATTATCGGCGATGAGTTGCTTTCCAATATTATGGTGTGATTCTGTACCTTTCCATTTGCTAGTTTCTACAAAATGTTTATTATCGGGTGTAAATTCATGCGACCCTCCAACATGTTTTCCATATGTAGACGGGTCAAAACACGCATTAAATAACTCAAAATTATCACTACCTTCTCCCACGGGGGTAGTAGGTAGGAGATCAATAAGTTTGTTATCGTATTTTTTATTTATATATGCTAATAATCTCATTTCATGAGGGCAATGATGGTCAATTATTGCTTCTAGTTTTTTTCTTGGTACGTTAGCTAGTCGAGCTAGCTCCTGATTTATAATTGTTAGAGCTTTATAATTTTTAATGTAGCTAAAACCAAAAACATATTCTTGCTCAAAATGTGAAGTAATTAAAAAATTAAACTGCTTAAATTTATCCTCATATTTTTGTAAATTAGAGTACAGTAATACGTCATTATCAAAATGAATAACATTTTCAATATTATATTGTTTAATAAATTTTTCCAAATAAAATAATCTATAGAGAGATGTTTGAAATAATATTTTATTCATTACATCTTCTTCATCTTCAAAATATTTCTCTACATTAGGGACAGCAAATTGGTTTGTATCTATTATGCTAACACGTGTATCGCCCTCTGGAGGACCTATATTTAAATTAGTCAAAAAATATATTTTTTCTAATTCTGGATTGGAGTGCAAAATCTGAGTAATGCAATATTTTATATGCATCGGTATACGATGTATTCTTCTATCCCTACTTGTACCTAAATGAAATAATACTACATTCATAATATAAATTTAGTTGATTCCCCATTTAAATTAAAATATAGGTCTGCATCATCTTCTTCCGGATTAAGCGGCCACATATTTTTATCAGTATTACATGTAATACAGGGGGTAACATATGGAAATATAATTTTTTTATGGTTACCTAAAAATGCTGCCCACCAGGAAAATGAAGATTGTGATAGGGCTATATTTTGGCTGAGAAGTAAGGTACGAAAATCGCTTATAGATCTTTGATCAGAGTGATGCTGAAACTTATCCACATAACCTTCACTAACTAATGTGCATCCATCACTAACTAATTTCTTAACAGTATCACAATTTGAATTATCAGTAATTATTTTTACGTCAGTAAATCCGGAATCGTCAATCATTGCCCTATAAAAATTATACCCTAAAAAATTATTAATTTGTGTATAGTCCGTTTCACGTACATGAACAACGAGAGAATCCTTATTAATCATATCTTGTGTTTTTATACTAAAAACTTCTCTTAAAATATCTTTATGATCTATATAATATCTGCTTTTTTGTACAAGAGAATTAACAACTATAGACCCTTTATGATCTAGCAATAAGTCCATATCTGCATTTTGTTCGCCCCATTCTTGAAATGTTCGTATAACGGGTTCATGGGCTCTCACTTGGCCGCTGTTGCTAGATATACCAAAGTTAGGTAGCTCATCATGAATAAGATCCTTGTTACCCTTTTTAGCTAAAATATAACCAAATGCATACTGAAACATTCGATTTCCCATCCGACCATCAGGATTATATTGTACAATTACGTTCATGACCAATAACAAGCATCTTCAACACAATTAACATCTCTAGGAGTTTCATCCTGTTTAGGTGTTGTCCAGTGTTCGTTAAAAAAGGGCTGGAATTCGCTTATAGCTCTCCACCTATTTCCAATAACCCCAAATAAAATTTGTGTCGCTCCTCCTAAATGAATGCCGGACTTGCCTGCTCTTTTACATTCTGAAGCAAACAATAGACCCGTGTAACCAGTTCCAAATATACCAACATCAAACTCTTCTTCATTAATAATTTTTATATATTTGTCATATATTTCCTTATAATTACTGTAATTACTATCGTCAGTAATGGTAATAGAGGTAGGATATCTTACAGCCTTTAATTCAAAATTAGGAACAATTTTGTTGTTCCATATTTTATCCAATTTAGAAAAATTTTCAGTAAAACTATCAGCAAAAGGTGAAAAAACTAGCACTTTTTTACCCTCTAGGCATTCAGTCCATGGATTTTCAAAAAAATATGGTTCTAAATGCTGTAATAGAGTGGGGTAGGCTTTAGCTTTTGCAATAAGGTTTCTTTCTAGTTCGGGAATTATTCGACTCCATTGACACAACATATCCATGTCCGGTAGAGCATCTAAAAACGTTTTCGAAAACCAGTTTAAGGTCTCTACTGTCGTTGGCACTAACCCAGATACATTTTCAGCTTCAGCTTTTAAATCAGGTGAAATTTCAGATTCACTAATATAGGTACCCAAGAGTTTAAGCTCCGTCCCACCAATTTTACCAGCGGCAAAGGATATATCATTTTTAATATGATGTCTTAAAAAATTATTACCGTCAATCATCTATATATTTTATGCTAGTATTTGTATAACTCCACCTTAAGTTAGGTCCCAATAGCTCACTAACTGGAATAGTGCCGTTATTTGTTTGTATTACCTTCCATCTATTGTACAGTCCGTCATAATTACCGTAATATTTTTCTTTAAACTTTACATCTTCTTCAAAGTAGTACGCGTAGTGATTAAATCTAACCGATGAAAGTAATCCCGGGCCGTTTTTACCATCTAATTGAGGTGGTTCATGTGTCTTAAATTTTTCACCCTCCCATTTCCATAACCTACGATATGGCTCCCCTGTACCTTCGCCCCATTCCCCAAATACCTGCTGATTAGGACCTACAAAATAATTGCACAGAAAGCAACCGGTCTTACCATTAAATTTAATTAGTTGTGACTCTGCTATTTGTAATTGCTCTAATGTCCATTGTTCATCTATATCCACTTGCCATAAAAAACATTCTTTAACCACTTTTTTAATCTCATCAATGGCAGCATTCACTTGTTCGTCTTTACTTTTCCATGGTCTGTTATCAGGTCGAACCACAATAACATTTTCCTTTTTATTTTTATCTAAAAATTCAGAAGTGCCGTCATTTGATATAAAATTATTATGAAATGAATCATTGAGTTTGTTACACCACTCCGTTGAACCGCCTGGATTAGCTACCCCTTCTACTATTACCCATAGATCGAAATTATCACTCATTGTTTCATAATAATTGTTATGAACTAAGTGCCTATGACCGTTTAATATTATTGTAAATGCTACTCTTTTCATACTATCTTCCATTTGTTTTTCATAACTGGCAATTTCATGAAATAATTATCAACTTTTCGAAACAATATTTTATTACAATTAAAGCTAAACTGCTCTACCAGGTTTGACATACTACTTTCTACCAAAGCTATAGTGTGTGCATTTTCTAAAATTTTCAACCAGTAAAAAATATTATAATCATCTGTTATATGTATAACTTGACCATCTGATTGATCAAATTTAACATTTAATTCGCCCCTAGAATGTCTTAAACATACCACTGCGTATTTCTCGCTGTTAACCAATTTATTATAGAGTTTATCTTCTTCATTGTAATTTCTGTTAACTGTTATATTCCATTTTTCATCTATAGGTACCCCTAGTTTATTATATTTAAAAAGATCAAACGGTTGAACCTTTCCGTCACCAAGCTCTACATATTCATCTGTTGATTTACTACCTGGAAATGTTGCAGCTATATCTTTAATATTAGTTACATTTAGCTCATGTAATTTTTTATAAGACTCTTCAACACATTTATATACATTATTAGTTACAGGTATAAAATTGACATAGTCAACAACCTCATTGAACATATCAGCAAATTGATTGTATACCGGCCAGTGTACTGTATACCCCTTGTCGTGTAAATATTTTGCTGCAGGTAATACTATAATTAAGTCTCCTAATTTACCGGGTTGAATTATACCTAGAGAATTATCCTCCATTTTCTATAAATTCTTTTCTCTTAAAAACAGCAAAACCATTTCTTACGCTCTCTTGATACATCAACATTTCCTGAAGCAAGTTATCAGGTATATTACAGCCCTCTGTTATTACAGTTCCAGGTGGTAACCCCCAGTCCACTTGCTCTAGGGCTTTGGCATATCCTATACATTCCCAGTCAGGATCACTATCTAAAATATGAGTTACTCTATTTGTCTTATAGGATCTAAAGGCATCATCTAAAAAGAAAACGTTGGTTCTATCTTTTAATAACTCAAACTCTAAATATCCAGTAAACTCTCCCCCATCAATTAATACACTATCGTATATTGTTTTATCTTCTTCTAAAAATCCGTGGGGATATTTTTTCATGAGCTTTATATCATCATGGTAGTAACGACGTACCATTTCTTTATCAATATTTGGAAAATGTATCATTGGATTAAATTGAGAGTCCCAAATATCATTAAATTTAATATTAATTAATTTTTTACAATCAACTGATGATCTATTATAGCACTTAACCCATGGAAACCGTTCTACATTTTTAACAAGAGAATTATATTTTGTCTTACCTATTTCTAAACAGGTTAAAGATTTTTCTGTAAAATCTTTCATGCCCTCTATAAAGCATGTTGTAGCGCCAGTACCGTCCCAAGAACCTATTTCCAGATTCTTTTTTAAATTAAACTCCTTAACAGCCTGAAAAATAATAGATCCCAGGGGTTGATTTATCTTTATTTCACCCATTACAATTTATTACCGGTATCAACTTTTGACCAATCTGGTTCCATTTTTAAATATTCACCAAGCTTTTTAACATCGCTAATTCTCTCGTCTACTAAGTCATGCCACATTTTGTCACTTATCACATCTGTTTTACCATTAGCGTTATTCATTCTTACTGCTGTATTATCTCTAGGTGTCTTGCCAAATACCCAATGTCTATGTTCAATCATAATATCATTTCTATACCTTAGCCTGCCAAATGCAGAAAACGTTTGATGTAGCCATTGATCAACCCAGTTAATTAAAAATTCTTCTCTCATAAAATACCCTAAAATATCAACATATTTCCTATGGCAAAATAAATTAACGGCTAGTTTTGCACCGTGATAATCATCATTACAATGTACAGCTTGAATTTGATCCTCGGGCATATTATTAAATTCCTCTAGAAGCATAGTATCCCATCCCGGGGTTTTAAATACCATATCATCCCCAATCATAGATATAATTTCTTCATTAGAAGCCTTTACGAGCTTATTCCATAATATTCCAAGACCTAAAAAATTACCACCATTATCAATTTCAACAATTTTTAGAGATGGAATAGCTGATGCAACTTTTTTGATAGTGTCTAATGTAGGGTCATCTTTATCAACGCCATAATATATATTAATATTATTAATATCATTTGCGGTTGTAATAATTGAGAGTAATAGGGTCAACCTATTATTCATTCTTTCTCTGGTTGGTACTAAAATAGCAATTTTCATTTTTAAAATTTGTTAAAGGTCACCTCCATGTCTATATGGCAAGTTAAACTTAATACGCTTATCTTTAGGAACCAATCTCATAACCCCTTGATATTTTATAGGAGCGTCGCCCCATCGTTTAATGTAAATGTTACCAGTTTTATCAATCTCATCAAAAAATTTCATATAAGGACCTGTACGAAACCATTCACAATCTTCAATAAAAAAGTGGGTTTGATACATTTTATTATACTGAAGTTCTTCATCTGTAGGTGCAATCTTTTCAGCTAAGTCAAATAGCCCATCTACAACATAATCCATATCTTCTTCCTCACCAACATAACCATAAATACCTTCTTTATCCGCCATAACTTTAAAGGGATCTGATGTAATTTTATCGGTAATGTATGAATCGCAGTCAAGTCGCATTATATATTTTACTTTATCAAAAAATGGATCTTTGTTTAAGCCTCCGGAAAATAACCTACACATGTGCCGGTATCCCATCGAAAAAAATGCGCCTTCATCCCAATGACCTTTAAATTTTTCTGGTATTTTTTGTATTATGTCTTCACTATATAGTGGTAATGTAAAATCTACTTTATGAAAATAATGGTTTGATGGAGCAGATTTTTTAATTCTTGCTTTAGTGGTGGAAGTTAATCCCTCGTGACCGAATACAACAGGATAAGGATATTCATATAAAAAATTATCTTTAAGACATCGTAAACTATCTTCTAGTCTCTTGACATGTATTTCTTGTTCATTTACTAAATAAAATATACAGCTATTTGGAATAATCATTTTTAATTTGTTTTAAGGTTTGTAGAACTTGTTCTTGGGAAGTATATGGGGGTTCATTAGGGTAATGACCGTGTTTTCGTTTATAAATCTCTCTACCTCCATATACATTTTTTTTCCATTGCTCAGAGTCACCAGCAATAGAAGATTTATCAATAGCCTCGGGGGCTTCAGTCATATACTTATGACTATCATATATATCTGCAAAGTACCAAAATGGAGGATGCATACCTTCTTTAATTATTCTATACGTATGGTCTACATGCTCCCATGCATTATAAAATTCTTCATCTAAATATCCCGTTTTATCTATTACTTCTCTTGTAAAAAAAGAAAACATAGCAACAGTATGTGTAAATAAAGATATTTTTGTATCTTTATAGTCTATAATTAACCGTGGATTAGGTTCAGAGTGTTGATCTAACTCATGCCTGTTATGAAGATCAAAATTTTGGATAGCCTGCTTTCTATTAAATGGGGATCCGGGCCCGTAATTAAAATGATGTATACCAGATGCTTTATGTGCTTGTATATATTTGTCAAAAACAGAGGTATCTAACATGATCATATCATCTTCTAACAAAAACATATAATCACATCCTTTTTCATAAAGATGCTTTAAAATTTTATTTTTACCTTTACCTACTCCCTCTCTACCACCGGTCTTTATAACCGGTGCTCTAGGATTAACCACATCATCATTACCATCATTTACAACAACTATGTGATTGTATGATTTTTGATCTATAGAATCCCTACATTTTGTAAAAAAATCAGGTCTATCACAAGTAATAATACCTACACCAATGCTTTCGCTCATAATGTTATTCCAGGAAATCCATTATCAGGTAGCCCAAACTTTTTTTGTAACTCCCTTTCACGTTCTTCTTGATCTAGAGCAACTTGTTGCTGTTGTACTAGTGCTTCTAGTTCATTTAAATTATTAGGATTTAAAATTGAGTCTTCATCAGCAATTAATTCACCGGATGATGTAATATATTCTGCAATTAAATCAATTCTTTGTTGAGGGTCGTTAGGTAGTGGTAATATACATGGTGTATCACCAGCTGGGTAAAATATATCTGCTTCGGGATTTTGAATATATTGATTATATAGGGAATTAAATATGTTATCAACTTCTTTAATAAAGTTTGCATCTGTATCCCTAAATCCATCATCCTCTATAGATTGTTTTTCATCAAATCTACATAGAAAAATAATATCTAAATGCCTCATTGACTCTTTCATAAGAGCAATTTGTTTAGTTACAAATTTTTTGGTAAAACCCGGAATGCCTTTGTCATGACACCACATTGAGTAGGCAATATTATCTAATGGGCACCTATCATATGCGACTTTATCATCTTTATCATATGATTGAAGCTGATCAATCATAAAATTTAAAATTTTTGTTTGAGTATCGGTTGTGGTTTTAGAAGAATGATCTAAATTTCCTTCTTCTATAATATCTCTATAGGTTTTATCTGGTGTTACGTATGTATCCCAGGTATATAAAAAGCTTTTTAGTAGAGTAGACTTACCGCTATTACCAGTTCCAGAAAATGCAATTCTCATTTTGTTTATTTAATTTGTTGTTTTAAAATATCAATTTTGTTTTGGGAGTTGTTATAGTAATGTAAAAGATCTTTCATTTGCCAGTAAGCTTGTTCCCTATCATATCCTGTACCTTTAGGCTGGTTAATTTTTACTGAATAGTCCCGTACAACATGTAGATCCTTTTTCCAAGCTTCTTGTACACATATAATGTCGATTCCCCATCCTAAATTACTAATATTGTAAAATGGTATATGTAAAATTGACGTATAAATTTCAGGGCATATAAACCAACATGTACAATCAGTATTGTTAACGTGGTATAGAGAATCTCTCAAACGACGCCTATATGGGCCTGTATGGTGCTTTGTATTAGTAAGATTTGGTGCATATATACCAATATCAGTACTAAGTGCATCTATTGAATTTTTTAGAATAGCTCTCCAATTACTATTGGG
>Ga0209232_1000868_pt1 | contig 17441 bp, 14 predicted proteins | sample ETNvirenome_2_60_FD_184066 | JGI IMG/M metagenome (GOLD analysis project Ga0209232, IMG submission 184066) | Marine viral communities from the Pacific Ocean - ETNP_2_60 (SPAdes) (version 2) | ecosystem: Environmental > Aquatic > Marine > Oceanic | place: Pacific Ocean | collected 2013-06-22
GTTTGAGATTTAGTCATCTCTGCTAGTGAAAAGTTTGCTGATAGTTTCATTACATTATACCCATTACCATTTCTAAAAATATTAAAGCTACAGCCCCCACTGTAGATAAAACTACCCAATAGATCTTATCTATCTTACCGCCCAAAGCTTCTACGTCTTGATGCACATGCGTGATTTTATCGTCCAGATGTTTAAGGTGATTAGTTTTTATAATATCAATCTCACGTTCGACACCTTTAATGTGACCGTAGAGAGAAATTATATGTTCTCTATCATCTTCTGGTACTATGCCTTTTACTGTATCGTTCATAAAAATTACCCTACACCAAATATTGGATCAGTTGAACCGAAAACTTGTTGACCTCTTGTTGCTGTTGCTACTTGTTGATTACCAGTTAGTGGTTGCGCTAAGCTAGTATTATCTAAAGGTGTTCCGGTTATTTGACTTAACGGACCCATAACATTTTCACTTAGTGTTGGTGTGAAAGGGTTGTCAAATAAAGGGAACTCACTACCTAAATTAATTCTTTGGTAGCTTCTAATTAATCTTCTTATTTGATCTTCTGCTATTCTAAAAGAATTAGGTTCACCTATGGCTCTAGCGTTGTCAGCAAAAGCTTGCGCAATATTTTCTGATGGGATGAAAGGAGTAAATTTACCAGTTTGTATGGCTCTAAGTTGTTTGTTAGATACACGATCCTCAAATGTATTTTCTAGTGCTCGGTCAGACACACCAAGAGTTCTAGCTGCATAGTAATCTTTAAACATTTTTTGTTGCACTTTAAATAAAGATTGATTGGCAACTTGATAACGATCAATAATTTGATCAGGTGTAACTGGTCCACCTCTAAGTAATGGTGATGTAAATTCACGTCTTGAGTTGTTAATACCTGTTCTAAAATCTGCAATTTTAAATCGCATAGATCGAGCTGGATCAACATCAACCACACGCATACCGGCCACACCTAGAAGCTCATCACCAAACTCGTAACTTCTACCATATTCATCAACAGTTTCATTTAATGCCCCAAACATTCTGCCAATTGCGGGAGCTGATCCAGGTACAACTGTTGCGCCTAAATGTTTTATGCCTGCATAAAAAGCTTCACCCCAAGGAGTCTGGTCTGTCCACAGTCTACGACCTTCAGGCGTACGACCACCTCTACCCAATATTGGTGCTACATCTAATAAACCTTGTGTCCATATTGATTCACTGACAAACGGTGATGCGGTTTCTTTGGTTGCATCAATCATGGCTAAGAAAGTATTTTTAAATACTTCTTCTTCCTCTAAACCTTTTTGCACACCAAGCATCATAGTATTGATTGGTCTAATTAATGTGTCGTAGGCATTGGCGTGTGAAAAATCTATATATTTTAAAGTGCCATCTTCATCACGTATTGGCACTAGTGTTGAGTTCTTAGACCAGTCAGGAACAAATCGTCTAAGAGCTGACATCTCTTCTTCTGTCACATCATGTATGGCTTTGAAAGCTTCTACTGTTCCGTACGGCACACCAACAGTTGTTGCCGCCATACCAAACAATCTTTTCATACCTATGTTTCTTAATGGATATACAATACGACCATCATCTAGTGTATGTGGTGTAAATATTTCTTTCCAAGATTGATTTAAAATATTGTATCCGGTTCTGTATATTTCTGCAGGAAACGATACGAAGTTACCAAATGGTAATTGTCTTAAATCTTTTACAAAATCATTTACATAATCATAGTTAGGCACATTATTTTTTACTATTTTAGCAGCTTCATCATCTAAGAATTCTTTAGTATATTTCATACCAAACTTATCGTAAGTGTCTTTAAGTCTTGATCTTTCTAATGCAAAAGTTGTTATCTTCCAGAAGTCATCTTCCGCTGTGTACATGTCCTCGGTCCACTTTTTAAGTTTAGACATTGGTCGCATCATGTTTCTTAATGCTGTTTCACTGTTAAACTTTTCACCAAAGTTTACATCTTTTAATAATTTTTGTAGATCACCAAGACGCACATTGGTATTAACCACACCAAGTCTTAAGAGTTCACGATATCTTGTATTGTCTAATCTAGCTCCAGGTATTTGCAATGCACCGTATGCTTCTTTAAATGCTCGACCCGTGTCATCAAAACTTACAGTTAGTCCTGGTATCAAACCATTGGCTGCAGCAAAAGCACCTGCAGAAATAAAGTTACGTGCATGCGTGATAGGAGATAAAACTGTTTTAGCCAACTGTGATGTTGCTTTCGGATATAAAATAAAGTTTTGATACAACTGAGCCAAATTAGATTTGTCTTTTGCAATCATAGCTGTTTGTTCTATGGCTTCTGCAACTCCACGTTCCGCGTACAATCCATCAAGAGGATTGACAATACCAGCTTCTTCTGTTCTACCTGGATCAAGTTCTATTTTTTTAATATTTCTACCAAGATCATTAATTGCATCTAGTTCTGTTTCTCTAAACATACCACGTAGTGCAGCCGGTATTTCTTTACCTGGGTTTTCTTCTATAAACTTACGTCTTTGCTCTAATATTTCTTGATTAGTTTTGTTTAATGTTTGAAATAATTGATTACGTCTTGTAACCAAAGATAATTTATTAGTGCCGGTAAGGATAGTTTGTAGTGGATCTTCTACTTTACCAAGAAGCTCTTCGACCACTTCTTTGGCATCATCTGTTAGTGATTCAAGTGGTAAAGTTTTTGGTGGTGTCTCAATATCAGCTAGTGTTGTTTTATTTACAAAAAAATCTGGTGCGTTGAAATATACACCTGATGTTTTTTCTGCAGTTGTTGCAATAGTTCTTGGTGGTCTCACCGATGCTAACAATTCATTTACGTAATACTCTGCTTGTTCATCTCCAAGAGTAACACCTTTTTCTGCAGCTGATTCTGTAAACAACTTCTTCATTTTTTTTACAGCTTGCTCTGTGGGTTTGTAATTTAATAAAGGTATGACAGATTTATTTCTAAATATTTCGTATGTTGATCCAAGATAATCTTTAAATTTTTTACCAAACAAAGGCGCAAACTCTGTTAGTGCGTCTTTACCCATGGCTGTGCCTAAATCGTCAAACATCAACTGCCAACCAGACCTAATATTGTAAAACTGTTCAATAACACCTTGCACATCTTTTTCACTACCACCTTTTTTAAGCATCATCTCTGTAATTTCTTTTATTTTGTTTTTGTCCATAGCACCAAACTCAGATTTACCAGTAGCACTGCTTAAGGTGTAGTCACCTGACAACAAAGTATCGTTTAGTTTTTGCATAAACTCACGGCGACCGTCGTTACCTAGTTTATTAAAAGGGTTTTTTACAAACGGAAAAATAGCATCAATGTGTTTATCTAATTTTCTAGATACTTCTTCTGCTCTATTAATATCACTACGTCTTAGCCCTAAGTTTTCTCTTTCTATATCAAAAAACTCTTGAGTCTTTTTACCTCGTGGTCGTAGGTAAGCAAAAAATTTATCTATCGCATCATTGTTTGATTCTAAATCGTTACTTCTTCGCACCAAAGATTTAATTGATGAACCTAATCCACCAACAGCACCAATTAATAAAGATGAGTCTAAACCAAACTTCATTCTGTTTGCTACTTCTCTAGCTGCATTGTTCTCGTCGTTGGGTTTTAATTGCGTGGGTCCACCAAACATATCACCAATAGTGCCCACGTGCTCAGGGTCACCGACAAATATCATGTCAGATACACCTGCAGCTCCCGCTCCACCAAGCGTTGCAAACAATCTACCCTTTGCATTAAGTGAGGTATTAAATCTTTCTGCTAATTTTGGATCTGTAAGCCTAAAGTAATTACCATTTTTCTTTGCAAGCATAGCTTTGGTTGCAAGATCAGCACCTTTTTTAAATGCAAAACCACCAGGTACACCAAGGTTGACCATGATACGTGTAAGGTCACCAGCAAAAGTCTGTTCTGCTTTCTCATCAAAGTCTGTTAGATCGTCAAAATACTTTTCTACTTTAGCCGCGTTGCTCGTTCCAAAACCCATGTCTAGTAAAGCAGCGCCCAAGGTAAATGCACCTTTTGGTATGTCAATCAAACCAGCACCGACACCAGCTAACATAGATTCTAACGTTCCAACTTTACTGACACGATCGTCTAATCCAAGACCACCTTTGCTATTTGTTAAACCACCAATAGATTTTTCAACACGACCACCGTCCTTATAATTTTTTCCATAATCTTTTATTAAAGCTTTTTCATACTCAACGGCATTTTCTAAAGCTTGTCTTTTACCAAATTCAAAAGCAGCTTTGTCATTAGGAGATAACATATTTGGGTCTAAATCATCTCCCAACAAACCATATTGATCTATCTTAAATCTTTGACTACCAAAGTTTGTTGGACGTATTTCTAAAACACCCCTGTTATTAATGTCATATAATTCTGTATCTAATTGTCTTGCAATTTTATTATTATTTTTACCTAAAATTATATCTAACTTGTCTTGGTTAAACGTTTCAACTTTTTTTCTAATATCTAGTAATTGTTTTGGTGTTTTTCCTTTAACCAATTCTTTTTGTTTTGCGGTAATAACATCTAAAGCGTCTTCTGCTTCGCGAAAATGTATACCTGTTTCTTCGTTTAATCTTCCAGGAGCTATTCTAGCAGTTTCTTTTGTGGTTTTTCTTTTTCTAGCTCCGTGTGAAAAATGAATTTGACCCGGTTTTAAATTCATACTTTGATAACCTTTAACTGTAATTTGACCTGTTTTTGGATCTATAATATCCCCATAGTTTTTTGCGTTAACTGAAAAATTTCCTGTCATAAAACTTGGATTTTCACCAAGTTCTCTTTGTGTTGCTCTTCTTTTTCTTGTGGCTCGTGTGCCGGCCGGAACATGATAAGGGTCAGTAATTTTATTAGATTTACCCCTAGCTTGTTTAACAAGAAAATTTTCATATGTTACGTTTTGAGGTGGACCAAATTCAAGACCTTCTACTAGAGTTTTAGTTTTTGAATATCTATAATCTTTAGCTCCATTAAATTTAATACCTTTACCACTTAACAATCTATCAAATTCATTTTTTTGTGGTCGTCTACCGTTTTGTTTAATAAAAAAATTATGAAAACTTTGTACAATTTCTTTTTTTTGCGGGTTTTTAGTTTGATCTTTAGATTTAATTTTATCTAAAACTTTGGCCGCTTTTTGACTAGCCTCCAAAGTTAATTTAGTTAAGGGTTTTAGTATAGCCATACCAGCTCCTAACTCTTAGCGTGTTGCTTAGCTTCTTCCGGATCGTTTGTTGCAATATCGTCACCAGAAGAATTTATAGAAACAAATAGTTTACCACCAAATCTCTTTTTAGGATCTACATAAACACCTGCTTGACTTGTAATTCCTTCAGCTACTTCACCTTTATCGTCTTCAGGTAGACGTGAAACTATTCCAAACTTACGTGCTAATACTATTGCATCTATTTCTTCTGCTGTATCTAATTGACCTTCAGCAGCTAATGTATTAAATAATGCCTCGTCTGCTTGTCTTCTTGACATGTCTTCACCAATAGCTAGTTGTGCTGCTGCGCTTTGTGCTGCTTGGTCACGTTCTGCTTGTGTCATTCTTGCTTGTGCTAGTGGTTCGTTAAATGCTGTTGCTGCGCCACCGTAGCCCTCACCTTCCATTAAGGCTGCGCCTGCTGCGATAGCAGCATCACCAAGAGTCATAAGTTTATTAGTGTTATCTTCACCTCTAATTAACTCTTGATACATTTCCATCGCTGCTTGTAAATCTTCTCGTTGTCTTTGGTTTGCTAGTTCGGTTAATTCTGAAACACTCATGCCTGGTTTTATTGAGTCTTCTTGACCCATTTCTTGAGGTGTTTCTGCTCTTTCTCTACCAGCAACAAAATCACTAAGATCACGTCCACCAGTAACACTTGGATCTCTAGTTAGATAATCAAGTGCTTCATAACCAAAACCAAGTGGACTAAAATCTAAACCAGTTTCAGCTCCAATTCTTAAAGCTCTAAGGGTTCTTTCAAAACCTGAACCTTTTGCTTCTTGTTCTGTATCAGCAAAATCACCTGGCAAAAACCTGTCGGCCGCTGCAGATAGTGCACCAGGCACAGATAATACTCCCGTTCCAAGAGCACCTGCTCTAAGAGTTCTAGCTGTTGGTTTACCTAGTGCTCTCATTAAAAAACCAGCGTCAGCTGCTGTTCTTGGACCTCTAATCATGTCAGCTATGTTACTTGTAAATTTTTTACCTCTAGGTGCACCTAAACCCAAAATTCTTCTTAAGGTATCTATACCAAAACCAACGGCTTTACCTTTCTTACCAAATTTTTTAGCTCCCTTTGAAGTTTTTTCAAACAGATCGTCAACAGTGCTTCCTCCAGGTGCAAAACCTACACGTCCACCTTCATTAAATGCCAAGCCAGAAGTTAGACCAGTGCCGTGTGCACTAGCCGAGCCCCCTAGTTTAAACATCTTTCTTCTTAATGCCACGTTACCGCCGTTAGCATAAGGTGCTGGTGAGTATGGTGACATAAACTCTGGTCGTTTTTGTTGACCCATCATTTGCATCATCATTTGATCGTATTGACTTTGTTGTGGTTGACCGGCCATTCTTGCAGCATTCCTTGTAACTTTATCTTCTTGACGTTGTTGTAGCATACCAACTAAACCTGTTGCTGGTAATTTAACTTTACCAGATGCCAAAGCTGCCGCTGGGCTAAAACTTGCAAATTTATCCAAACTTCCTGTTTTTGATGATCCCATTATCTTGGCACTCCATATCCAAATAAACCGCCCAAGTTTGCTGCAATACCACTAGCTGTTAAGCCTGCGCCTAACATTTGTTGCGTGCCTGTTGGTCCGGCTGCTGTTGTTGTTCCGATAGTGGTACCACCAGGGTAACCACCGATAAGTCCTGCAAGCTGTGAACCGACGAAGCCCATTTGTTCATACGGTGCATACTGTGCAAGTTTATTTCTTTGTGCAATTGCATCCAAGCCTGCTTGTTGGTATTTCTGTTGTTGATCACCAAAGCTACTTAAGATACCAAACTGTTGTGCTCCAAATTGTGGTATTGCTTGTGCCACTGACATATTAGCTTGTAGCGCTTGTTGGAATGGTGACATCTGTGATTGTGCTAAAGCACCTTGACTTTGTGCTACTTGACCTAATCCTTGCATATCTGCTGTTGCTAATCCTGCTGCTTGTTGTCCTAGACCTGATTGCATTTGTCCTGCAGTACCAAACAATCCTACATTTTGCCCTGCTTGTTGCATTTCTGCTTGACCCAAACCTACTCGTTGTTGTGCCGCTTGTGCTGCTAATTGATTAGCTGTCATAAAGCCTTGTTGTCTTAGTCCTGCTAACGTGCCAGCTAAACCTCGCGCACCTTGCGCGCCAAGTTCTCCTTGTGCCACTCCAAAACGACCACCACCAAATGCTGAACCAGCACTCGCACCAAGCTGTGCTTGTTGTCTTTGCATTTCTGCCTCGTAATCAGCTCTAGTAGCATCAATAACTTCTTGCTGATACGGTGACATAAATTGTTGATAACCACTTGGACCGGTAAAGTCTCTTGCTGCCGCAAAATCCGCGGTTCCCGCTCCTTGGCCAGCCGCTGCCGCAGCTTGTGCAGCATCTGCTGCAGTGCTAGCCCTTTGCATAAATGGTGAAGCCGCTGTACTTGCACTTAAACCTTGCGCTAACGCCTGTTGTTGGTTTAATGCAGCTTGCGCTTGCGAAAGCGCGCCTGCTCCAGCACCTTGAATTTGTCCCGCAGCTTGTCCAGCTGCATCTAAGAATGGTTGATAAGCCCCGATACCCGATCCGGTAACCGCACCTGATCCTGGATCGTAATTAAAACCTTGTCCTCTTAATGCCGAGGTAATGGCTGCTTGTTGTAATTGATTTTGTCCCGCAACTCGTGGAGCAAATGTGTCGGTCTGTATGTTGCCTGACAACATACCCATAAGTTGTGGTGTATATAACGATAACGCCGCTTCTAATGAAGGAGACGATAACTGTTGAGTGGTTTGTGAACCGGTCTGTTGTTGCGGTTGTGATTTACTTCCCATTATACTTTAGATTCCAAGTTGTTCATTAGATCATACATTTTTTGTGCACCTTTGTTGACGTCACCGCCACCTGCTGCACGGACAGCGTCAGCTGTCATTACAAACTCATTTTTTGCTAACATTGCTGGTACATCATCTTTTCTTTCTTTAGCACCCATTGGGATAAATCCACCACCACGACCGTCTAATTGCATACCGTTGGGTATATCTTCCGTTTGTGGTATGCTACCACCGTCAGCCATAAACTTACTTCTAAGTCTATCCATTTCTTCTTCAAATTCGTCTAATTCATCTATAGTTAATTCTTTATAGGGTTTGTTAAACAATCTAAAAGAATGTTCGTCAGCGTCTTCCATAGTACCGGGATCGCCAGCTGATCCGGCAAGCTCCATTAAACCACCGTCAGCTCTGCCAGTAGGATTAGGCACTCTTTCTGCCATGGCCTCTTTTGCTGCATCCATGTCATCTAAATAATCTATGTAATCTTTTATACCTTGTAGTGTCTCCATGTCGGGTTCGTTATCGGATAGTGGATCAGGTAGATCTTTTGCTATCGGCATAATAGAACCACCGTCTGCTGCATATCTAGATAGCCCTGAGTAATTTAAACCTGGGAACATAGGGCGTCTTTTTCTTTGTGGTCCGGTAAATGTTTCATACTCACCGCCGTATTGTGATAACATTGGTGCAACTAGTGTATTTAATTCTTCGTCAGTATAAGCACCGCCCATTTTTTGGTTCATCAATCTTGCTAAATCGTATTGTGCCTGTGCATCAACACCTAAATTCTTTTGTGCTTCTGTTTTTTCTTTACCCATCATGGCTAATGCCCCCGCTCCTAAACTACCATAAGTTGCAAGTCCTTTTCCGGTAAGAGGGTTTTTTAAACCATACATAATACCTTTTGCTAGTGTGCCTTTTAACGGTGCGAACGCACCACCAAAACCAAGTGCGCCTGCTGTTGGTTGAGCTAAAGCACCTAACCCTGCTTTTCCTAATCCAGATCCTGCAAGTAATGCTTTTCCACCGCCTACAGTAGACATTGGTCCTCCCATCATTGCCCCACTTGCTAATTTTCCTGCTATTCCACTACCAGCCGTAGCTGCGCTTCCTGCTCCTCCAAATAAAGCGCTTCCTGCTGCTCCGCCTTTCATTGCTCCTGCAAGAGCAGGACCACCAATAGCTATTGCTGCTAATGGTAATATTACCTCTGGCTTAGCTACTTTCTTAACTACTTTTTTTAATGAACCCATTATAGATGATACTCTCTAGTTGTAAGTTTGACATGACTACGTATTAAACCATTCGCTGCAAGACGTAACCATTGTACGGATTTACCAACGCCTATTAGATGTGTGAAGAAAGTTCTGTAGTATAGCATAGCCTCGTTATGTTTCCTTTTAAAGATAGAATCGATGACCCACAGTTTGTCTCCGCTTTTCCAATCATCGAAACCGATCTCTCTAGTTTCTAAAAATCTTTTTTCGGCATCCTCACTTAAGAATGCCCAGTTTCTAAAGCCATATAAACCATCTTCGTCCCTATGCACTTTGCATTGTCCTAATACTATTGATGGATATATGTGATAAAATATTTCTTTGACCTTTGCTCCGTTCCACACTGGATAATCATCTTTATATAAGTCTATGACTTCCAATATGTCATTTATGTCATTCATATTTTATGCAAGAGTTTAATCTTGTTAGTCGCCTGAGTCTGATCCCATTGGTGGCATTTCCAAAACTTTTACAGTTATGTCTTTTGCCATATACTCTGCCCATGGTTTGCCACAGTCGTTGCAGGTCCCAGTAGCCTGTTCTTCTGAATCTACCTCATTTCCACAATTTTTACAATAAATTCGTTGATATATCTCTGGCTGCATAACTATCAAAGTTTTGCCGTTTTCAACTTTATATTCTGTTTTCTTAGCTTCTCGTATAAGTTTCATTGCCATTATGTAATCTCCATGACCGATAATAATACATGTAATCTATTCGCAGTACCAGCGGTAGCTTTAACTTCATCGCCTTCTTGTAGCACCAATGGCTGTGTCAGAAGCTCCACGGTCCCTTTTGCACCGACCGCTTTGTCTTTAAACACGCTAAATTCAGGGTCTCCAGATACATTATCTCTAGTTATTGTTACTGTAATTGTATCAGCATTATTACTATCTTCACTAACTAATATAGATTTTACTAGTGCTGTAGTTGATGCTGTTGGTGGCACCGAGGTATCATCAGTAATCGGCACTTTGTATATCTGTGTTGCATTAGTTGTGGTTAAATCCACTGCTTTTAATAAAAATGTATCAGCCAAGGTAAAAGCTCCTTGCTAGTGTTTCATCTTTAGTTTGTTGCTCGTAAGCAAAATTAAGTTGTGTAATAACTTGTTCTAATTCACGTATTAGTGTGTCAAACTGTGTGCGATCATATTCTGGTGTGGCACTTGGTAATCTTCCTATTACTATTTTTGCCATTATCTGCCTCCGTCCGGTTTAACATCTAGTCTTAATGTACCATAACGCCATTTGTCACCAATGGCTGTGCTTGATATAACGACGTTTGCTTGTCGTGCTCGACCACGCGTGTCTATCTTAGTAGTAGTTGGTGTCACTGTTGATCTATTAATTCTAACATTAGTATAATTAGTAACTTTTTTATTGGATGCATGTTTAGTTGCAGTGCTGCCACTTGCTGCTCTGCTAATGCCGCCTAATACACCTGTGGTTGTATTATTAGAAGTATAAGTAATTAACTCTGTGCCAATAAGTATTGTGCCTTCTGTTGGAAAGTTAGCAGATTTTTTAAGTGTAATATCACTAGTTGAAGATGTGCTAGTAATTGCATTTTTTAATGCTGTGGTGCTAGTAGTTTGAGAAAAATCTTTAAACGTTAGTAACACTTCGGCACTGCCTTCTTGATCTTTAAAATCAGGTATGTATCTAGACACAGATAAAACTTGTTGTCCATCTTCAATATCAAAATCACCTGATTGTAAAAAACATTCCATAGCTTCAGTATCATTGTCTGTGCCTTCTTCGTGTTGATAAATAATACTAGAGCCATCAGTTGCACCTAAAATAGTTGGGGTGTCACCTGTAACTGTTGGACTATACTCTGATGCATATGGCACTTGATAGACACCATAATCTAACCATGTAGTTCTAGCCAATGAGTTTGTATACCAGGTGCCCTCAACGTAATTGTAGGTAACATTTCTGTCTATAAAACTAGAATCAGAGCTTGCATAGAACCAAGTGATCTCATTAAAGTCAGAATTAAGTCCTGCATAAACTAGTGGTTGTTGGGTAATACTAAAATCATCAAACACATAATCTTGCACTGGACATGGTATTTTTCTAACCGCACCATCAAACATGTAGAATGATTGTTGACTCATCCAAAAGGTTGTACCATTAACATCAACTGCTGCAGAAGCTGATATTGCTCCACAGTTAGATGCTACTTGTGATAAACCAAATATAAATGGCGGTCCAATAAATTGCAGTGAATGTAGTGAGGTGTCAGTCCATATCAATATAGAACCACGAGATCTTAATGAAGTAATAATTTTAGAACCATCTTGTATTCTAAAAGAACCAGCAGTGTTAGTGCTAGAAGGTGACCACGTTGAAGTGTCCTCTTGTGAAGAGAAACGTAAGAATAAATCGTCTTGTGTTGTAGTTGATCCTATAGTGGTTTCTGTGCCCATTAATATAGTGTGTCTATCCGGTGTTGATAAAATTAAATGTCTAGATGCCGTTGGCGCATTTGCATGCACTACCGCCGCACGTGTAGTAACACCAGCAGATTTGTCCCATTTAAATAATTTACCATTACTTTGTAAGGCTAATAAATCTTCACCAAAGTTTTCAAACACCCAATACCTAGAATCAATAACTGTTTCTGATGTAGAGGCTGCTTCATTCCAACTAGTTGCGTTTATAGTTGTATCAGATGCATCAAAGATAATAGTAACGGCTGTGTTGTCAGCGTGTGTAGTGCCATCGTGACTACCAGCAGACACAGTGGTTGTGCCTTCATTAGTTGTTAAATCTCTAGTAACCGTTAATGTGTTGCTTGACACACCAGTCACTTTCATAATCTCTTGGTCAACTAAAATATAATCACCATTAGCAAACTTACTACCGTCATCAACATCAACACCAGTTTCAGTTGCATCAAGGGCTTCGTTAAGTTGGTCAGTAATTCGACCAGTATCAGAAATCCCGTTCCACGCATCAATACCCCAACCATAACCATAAACGTTAGTTTCTTCACCAACACTTAATTGATATTCCACATCCACGGTGCTCGAGCCACCACCCGTGGCACCTGAGCTAGCGTTACTTGAGTGTGTTACCGTATAAACACTAGAGCTAGTAATAGAAGTAATTTCAAACTCCGCGTTCATATCTAAGCCACCTACAGCATCTGCATTAGAAAATGTTACAAAGTCACCAGCTTTTGCTCCATGACCCGCGTCGGTTACTGTTACGATTGCTGAGCCACTAGTCGTGACAAACGGGTTTGTAAGATTGCTTTCAGTAGCACGAATAGGTGTGATGTCATGTATCGCACCTTCTGTATAAACATATAGTTTTTTATCGGTGCCGATGGCTAAGAATCTAGTGCCATCTAAAGAGGTCCAAGCAAACTGTGCTCTAACAGCGCCATATAATTTATTAGAAATAAGTTTAACCCAACCACCTATTTTTTCTGGTTGACCATAACGAAAACGTATGTTCTCACCGTCAATCCATTTACCTTCAGCGCCATATGGCGTGCTTTGTTTATCAAACCCTGGTGCAAATTTTATTGTGGCCAAAGGCATAATGTTTCTCCTTTGTTAACTGGTTCGCTTCCACATGTAAGTTACGATGTATGGATTCATATGATTAAGTGCTGTGCCATCTCCACCAAGAGGTATAACCGCAGTTTCATACGCGCCACCTGCACCTGATGAAGAACCTCTATCATCAGCGCCTTGTTCGGTTTTAAATGATTTTGTCGTGTTTAAATTAACATCAGGTAAGTTAGTTTGTGCAATGGTATGTGTTTTAGCACCACCAGTTTCTTCAGCAGTATCAAAATCACTATCAGAACTATTTTGACTGACTAACATTTTACCTTCGCCAAAACGTGACCAACTACCAAAACCTAAAGATGTTGCTGGACTAGTTGAACTAGTGCTAATAAAAATAGAACCAACTGGATACACAGATTCTAAGATATATGTTTTCATTCTTGACATAGCAGCTTTTCTATTAGTGCCGCCAGCGCCATCATCAACAATCATTAAGTCTGCATCAACTAAAGCTGCACCAATGTCTGTTGCTCCGTCTATATCTATATTATCTATTGCAAGGGATGCTATGCCGCCGCTAAATGTAGCTGCTTGACTAAATGTAACACCACCACCTGCAGCTATTGTAATTGCATCAGTATCTGATGCAGAACCAATTGTGCCACCATCAGCAATAACTAAATTAGCTGATGAGGTTATCGTGCCAGATGATGTAGTTGTCCCGGTAATAGAAACTCCTGCACTAGAAGTAGCGAGACGAGCTGAATTATCGTGGTTCAATGTTACAGCACCATCAGATACAAAGGTTGCCATAGTTTCTGAACTGGCTTCGTCTTTTATATTTAAAGTACCCGCATTAATATCAAGCGCACCAGTGCTACAAGTAATATCACCAACACTACCAGAGTGAGTGATTATTAAATCGTCATCTGCTGCAACTTTAATTTGTGCACCGTCTGTTAATAAATCTAAATTGCCATCAACCGATGGATTTTTAAGTCTGTATTTTATTGATTCGTATGTAAATGTTGCCATTATTTTTCTCTAAACCTCCATCCAAAATCTGAGTCTTGATATACTAAAGTAAAAGCCGCGTTGTTTGTATCAACGACCATTTCATCACCTGCAGTGTTAGCCATTATTTTTTCACTACCTGGTTCTACTGTTAAATTGTTGGTATCAAACGTGCCTTCAGCATCTATAAAAGATACTTCGTCTCCTTGTGATGGTGATGATGGTAGTGTGATAGTAAACGCACCACCACTTGTATCTGCAAAAATATTGTCACCAGCCACAGCTGTGTAGGTAGTTGTTTTTTCTACATAGGCAGGTTCTATTTCTAACTCAAACCAGTTTGTACCATCAGTTGCCACAAACTTAGTTCTGTTTGGACCTAATGTTATAGTGTTACCACTAGCACCTAGTCTGTGAGTAAAAGTACAACTAGAACTACCATTGATAAGTAAATATAATTTTTCAACTGCTGGGTATTGTACGGTATGAGTTGCTTCAGAGCTAGTAAATCTTAAAGCTGCTTGTCTTGCTTGGTTATCCGCTTGTGCTTGTGGACCATTACCTGTAGTTAGTGTCGTTGTGCCTGTGCCAGTTGTGGCAATAGTCAAGACCCCAGCAATCGCTTGTTCTAGTGATTGATTTAAATTATTATTGGTCGTGGTTCCCCAAGAACCCGCCTGTTCACCATCACCGATCAGCTCTATCTTTAATCTAGTCGAAAATGTTGATGCCATTATACATTACTCCATGTTGTCGTTTCGTCGGTATCATCTGTATCCACCTCGGTCCACGTTTCTTCGGTTACATTATCATCAACATCAGTCCATGTAAACAACGAAGGTGTGCCCACAGATCCAGTAAGTAAATTAGTGCCAGGGATTTTAACAAGTTTTAAGGTAAACTCATTACCCATAGATTGCACCGTGGCGGTCAAAGATCCAGCCGTTGTCGCAATAACTCTAGTCTCTGGGGTTACACCAGCAATACTAGTTGCCACCACATTTGTTGATGGGAAAGCAATAACTGTTTGTGCCGTTGTCCCCGTTGCTGAGGTCATTGATCCAGCAGTAGTAACCACGACAATCGCACCACCTAAGATAGTAGCGCCAGCTACAGTTCCTGTTACAACTTGTGTGCCTGCTATAATCCGAGCATCTGCCGTTGTCTGTGACGAAAAACCTGCGTCAGAAAAAGCGGCGAACCCGAACATTAGCTATCACTCAATGTGCTTACATCAAAACTACTATCAACTGTATCTACTGCTGGTGGGTTCTTGTGTATGTTATGTTTTTTTGCAAACATATCATCCCAATGTGCCTCATCCATAAGTGCTAGTATCTCAGCTTTAGTATAGCTACCTGGTGCTTTAGATGGTGATTCAATCTTTTCAGATTTCCTGAATGTATGAGAAAAGTCACCGTCAGTATATTTATACTCAACTGTCCACTCTGTTACATTACCATCAGCATTCTTTTTTGGTTTAGCTGATACCCATGTTTTAGTTACTGCCATATTACTCTCCTTTTAGAGTGTTTACTTCATTTTGTAGAGTTGTTACTTGAGCCGACAACTCTTGAACGGCTTTTATTAGTGGCACAACGAATGATTCTTTAGATAAAAGTTGTGTTTTTCCTTTGTCATTATCTTCTTTCCAACCACTAAAATTATTTATACTATGTTTATCCATAGCTGCTTTTACTTCTTGTGCTATTAAAAAATCTACAACGGTATCTGTGTCCATTAAATTTTTATTAGGGTGATGTTGTTCCATATCTGTTGGTACGTCTTGAGATGCTTTCCAATTAAAAGTAACTGGTCTTAACTCATTAATAAAATTTAAAGCATTATAGTCAATGCTAGTAATATTAGTTTTTAATCTTTCATCAGAAGTTCTTGACCAGTTAGCGTCAGATGTAAAAGTGTTTTGTACTACGTTACTAGCTTTACCAAATGAAAATCTATCACCGTTTCCAGCAATTGATGATCCAATAATAATAGCGTTACTGTGAGAAACATCTGCCATTGATAGCTCAGTGCCTATTAAAGTATTTTCACCTCCAGTGGTTAGTCCACTGCCAACGTTATATCCCACTAATGTATTATTATCACCTGAAGTAATTGCATCACCAGTATTATTACCTATACATACATTAAATTCTCCACCAGCTATGCTGCCATGCATAGAATCAACGCCAATAGCTAAATTACTACTTTCAGTATCACACAGGTCTAAAGAGTTTGCACCTATTGCTATATTAGAATCACCAGTTGTTATATCTTTACCAGCTTCAAAGCCTATTAAAGTAGTATTAGCACCGTCAGTTAAATCGTGACCAGCGTTTCTTCCAATTGCAACAAGTTTAGAAGATGTAAATGCACCACCACCAACAGCTTCATCTCCTATGATTACACTACTTGAGCCTGATTCTATAGAGTCACCAGCATTAGAACCTATAATAACATTTCTAGTGCCAGTAGTTAAAACACCGCCAGCATTATAACCCATAACTGTATTGAGATCACCTGAAGTTAAAGCATCTAGTGCAAAATGTCCTACAGCTATGTTATATTCACCGCCAGCTATTGAACCACCCATGGCACCACGACCAATACCAATGTTATAGGCCTCACTGTCAAAACCATCACCAGCATACTCACCTATCATAATGTTAGAATGACCATCGGTAACATCGTGACCAGCGTTTCTACCAATAAATATTGAACCACCACCATCTGTTGTGACAGCATTACCAGCCTCGAAACCAATGGCAATTGTTCCATCAGCAGTTGTTAAAGCTTGTAAAGCACCGTTACCTATTGCTACATTGTACTCTCCACCGTTTATTGAGCCACCTAATGCAGTTTTACCAATAGCTAAGTTATTTGTTTCTGTATCTGAACTTTGGTAAGCAGAATAACCAATAGCAATGTTATCACTTCCTGTAGTATTTGCTTCCCCAGCACTACCACCAACAAACACTTGTGTAGATGCACTTGTTGTGCCTCTACCAGCTTGTCTACCTATAAATGTATTGTGTGCTCCATCTACAATATTTTCTCCAGCTAAGTAACCAATTGTATTGTTTGAGTTACCTGTGGTCATATCTGTGCCTGCACCATAACCTATTGCTACGTTGTAATCACCTGTGGTAATTGCATCAAGAGCAGTTAAACCATAAGCAGTATTGTATTGTGCTGTATCATCTGTACCTGATACATCGTGAGTATAGATAGAACCTGTATCACCTTGAAAGAACGGAATACCAGCAAGACTTGACGCTGTGCCTGCAGCTCCAATTGTAAAAGCGCCAGAGCTTGCAACTTTATCTCCAGTCACCGATCCATCAGTCGGTGTTACCGTTCCGCCATTATCTGAACCTAGTAGCACTGCAAAGAAACTTGTGTTGGCAGCGGGAGCTGTTGTGAATGTTAATACGCTACCAGATACTGTAAAGTCTGTGCCTGGCTTTTGAATCACACCACCAAGCGATAGGATGATCTGATTGACGTCACCAACAGTTACGTTAGCTGAGTTAACCTGCATAGTGTGCGTGGTATCAGAACC
>Ga0209232_1000869_pt1 | contig 17438 bp, 27 predicted proteins | sample ETNvirenome_2_60_FD_184066 | JGI IMG/M metagenome (GOLD analysis project Ga0209232, IMG submission 184066) | Marine viral communities from the Pacific Ocean - ETNP_2_60 (SPAdes) (version 2) | ecosystem: Environmental > Aquatic > Marine > Oceanic | place: Pacific Ocean | collected 2013-06-22
GACAGCCCAAAGCCTGTTGTCTTAAACAATGATATGCCAAGTAAACTAGCTAACGACTTTGATGACTGGCTAACAGAATGTGAAGAGGAGGAACAGGGCTAATGAAACGATATAAACCAATAACTTATGCTATCGCTGAGTATCAATACGCGTGCCACCTTAGAGATAACGGACATACTGGCGAGATCATATACCCAGATAAGGCCTCCTCTAAGCAACAGACAGACGGCTCATGGCTTTTATTAACAATAACAGGGAAAAAGCTAGGCACGGTCTCTCCCAATGGAACTGTGAGGCTTACATGAAGCGAGAGGACATACCACAACATCTTAGACATTTAGAAGATTGGAAATTCAAAGCATTATTCTATTTATTTAGAGCAAGAGCATGAGTAACTTATACAACGAGAAACAACTAGTAAATATATATTACCAAGTCATAGTAGATGACCGAAAAGGAATATATGACGATGAAATAGAACGCATATCTAACCTTTATGGTTTACATCAAGATGATGACCGACTTAACATCTTACAGTTTATTGCTGAAAACATTTTTTATAACTATATGACAGGAGAGACAAATTGACAGGAAAAGGAGACATGCCACGCCCCTACGCGGTAGACAAAGAAACATTTAACAACAACTTTGATAAGATATTTAACAAGCGTGAGCGCGAGCAAGTAACTGAAATTACCATTGAATTTACTATGCCAGGCAACCCAAGAATAAACGACATGAATAACCAAGTTGAAAAAATGTTAAAACAAGATAAAATTGTTTATAAAACCATAACCAAATATATTTAATGCTTGAATTATTTATCAATGTACTAGTAGGGATAACAATAACATTCTCTGTAATGTTATTACTAACCGCCCTAGCTATTGTTATAATTGATCGCAAGCAATAAGTTTGGCTAGTGGGAGTATCATAACTCTCCGTATATGATATCCCCCTTATAGCTCCCGCTAGCCCCCCCACGCACCTCCTCGCGCTACTCACGAACTAAGTCAGCTAAACCAACTAACAGAAAATGTTTCTTACCTCCGCTTTGCGACTTCCTCAAGCGCTTTGGCTCTCCCTCCAAAACAATCCAAATTAATCCTAGCTCGCTAAGTTCCGCAATCGCCTTGCCTACGCTCTTACGATTTACCGCAGTCATCTTGGCATAATAACTAATCGCATCATGCGAGGACCAAGTTTCATACCGCCAGCGCTCGCACAATGCCCAACCAACAAAGCGAGCTGTCATAGACAGATCTTCATTGCCCGCAACTTCGCTACGATACCAATGCCATACTATTTGGCGCACGCGCGAGAAGTCTCCCTCCTTGCGCGCAAGCGCGATAGGAACTAATGCGTCCCTCTCCTCCGCGCTTGCGTGCGCGGTAATCCACCAATAATTTTTGTCTATTTGTCCGAATCTTCTCATCTTTCTCCCTGCGTGCGTGCGCTTCCTCCCAGAGAGTCAAACCCCCTCAAGGGGTTTGCTCTCTTATACATATGTATATGTATGGATATATGGGAATCTCCTTCCCTAGTGTTGGGCATCTGAGGGTATAGTTTGTCCCTCTCCTTCCCTAGTATGTCCCTAAAGTTCCCAACGCTCATAGTTCCATATTCTTTAAAATATGAGTTATAACTTTGATTGTCCAGCCGTTTCCAAGCATTTTATAGCGTTGGGTATTGCTTACATGGTTAGTGTAATTATCTGGTACTGTTTGTAATCGTTCACACTCAACAGGAGTTAGTTTGCGCCAGTAAATTTCTTTATCTTCTACCAACATATTACCGCTACCAGCTGTTCCTCCAGATTGTGCATTGAGGGTTATACCTTTAGCATCTTGTGAATAAATCCTATCGCCTTGACTACCGTCCTTTATTGTTCCAACTCTTTTTGGTTTTGTGGTAACAACTACATTATCTTTTTGTACTGTAGTGACTGTATTAGTCTTTTCATCTTTTCGCAGCTCTAACATTTGTTTGGTTTTACCAGCAACCGAGCCGAACTGATCTTGTCTTACTCCGTCTTTGTAATATCGACCACGCCATGCACCAGCAACTACTTTTGGCTCTCTATGTCCACCACCACAAGTTGTAAGCGTTGGAGACTTACCATCTTCTGAATAAACTCTTTTTATTTGGTCATGGCCTTTAATATCTATTGCTGTTCCAATGTGTAGAGGTTTGTCAACTGCAATAACACCATAAGGAACGCCTTTGTGCATATTCGCTGTTAAGCACATACCTTTTTCGCTTTCATGTTTTATATAAATATCTTTTCTAGTTTTACCTCCAGACCATTTATCAGAACTTCTATTCATGTAATCAATTGCTTTGTCTGATAAACCCTCTACTTCTTTTGTCTCCAATATGTCCCTTAAAACTATGCCTCTTTGTTTAGGCTGTTCTATTCCAGGTATGTTAGTCCAATAGTATCTAACTCTATTTTGTGCTGATACTAATGCTGAATTAATCATAATAGGCTCAACACCCATATATTCAGATATGACATCTAAATATTCTTTTTTCATTCTTACATTTTCTAATAAAAAATATTTTGGCTTTAATTCTTCTACACATCTAACAAACTCAAAGAACAATGCAGATCTTGGGTCATCAAACGCTAACTGTTTACCAGCAAAACTAAATCCTTGACACGGACTACCGCCCATAATCAAATCAATCTTTGGTAGTGTTGATGTATCTAATTCGGTTACATCACCAACTTGTATAATGTCTGGGTAATTAGCTTGGCTTACTTGGATAGCATACTTATCTATCTCACTTGCATAATAATTATCTACTGGTATGCCAAGACGCTCTAGAGCAATCCTGCCACAACTCATTCCGTCAAATAAACTTAATACGTTCATAGTTTTCTCCTTTTAAAATTGGTCATATAAATTCATAGGGTTTTGTAATTCTTCTAATGGTTCTAGCACTCCGTCTTTTCTAAATAATGTCTTGGTAGTGTAGTCAACATTACCAGAATTGGATTTAACTAGAGCAGCTTTTACTACGTTCATGCGCTCATATTTAACTCTTTGTTCTTCACAAATACGCTCGCAATCCTCCACGCTCGCAAGCCACATAGCTATCGCCCACCGCACGCTGTCGGTAATACTACTTGCACCTCTTATCTCGGCTCTATGGCTCATAGCATCATCACTATCATTTGCTAATGCTCCTTTATTAAGATGATGAATAGTAAGCGTAGAACAACCAAGACGCGCTGATATGTTTGCACAATAAGAACCCCAAAGCTGTCCTGCTTCATTACTGCTTGATACATTACCAGTTGTAAATGCTTGGAGAGGATCAAAACATACGAGCTTCAGGTTTGGTATGGCTTGCAGTTCTTCTACAAGCTCCTGCGCTATAGGTGTAATACCTTCTTCTCGTAACAGTATCATTGGTTCTTTTTGTTCAGGGACAGGAAATACATAGACTTCGTTAGGGGAGTTAAATCGCTTGCCTTGAGGGTCGAGCAAGTCGAGTCGTCTATGTATTTCCATTAAATCATCTTCCGCACAGAATATAACAGTATTACCACGCTCTACAACATTCTTACCCCACCACCTGCCACCGCACGCCACCGCTAACGCTAGCTGTATGACACTTAGTGATTTACCTACGCCACCTACAGCGGCTAAAATTCCAGGCTTGCCGATGGGGATTAGGCCGTCAACTAAAAACTTTTGTGGTTCAGGTTTGCCTACAAGATTACGCACCGCATATTTTTGTATGCCTAGCTTATGTTCTACAAGTTCAGCTCTAACTTTGTCTAAACCATGACGTAAATATAAATCGTTGAAGTCTCCAATCTCAGAAGGTAATCTAACTGCTGAATTAACTACTGCACTCGCGCACTCTTGCGCTTTCTTTTCTCCAACACCGCTTTTATCATTATCAAGTGCTAATATAAATCTAGCACCTGTGAGCGCACGCAATTTAGAGGCTGCATCCAACAAAAAGTTGGCACTAAATACGCACGCTACAGGAATCTGGGTAGCTTCATAAACCGTTGCAGCTGTAGAGTAACCCTCTACTAAAATTAATTTTTCTATTTTTGGTAATTCAGTAAGTGTTGCACCAATTAAAAATACATTACCTTTAATTTCTGATGCTGAAGCAAATCTTTTCTCCCCCTTTTTATCAATGTACTGTAGAGAACGAAGTTGTCCTGTAGTAGAATACACGGGAACAATTAATCTTCCATTTAATTGTTTTAACCCATAACTTTTAACTTTTTTATTTGTGAGATATTCATGGTCAGCGGCTTCGTGGCAAATCTTAAATCGTTCTTGTACCTCAATAGCAACTTCATCTTGTTTTTGTTGCCTTATTTTACGAGACTTAGCACTAGCCTCTTCCATTTGTTTTTGTAATTCTTGACGATCTACAATACTTAATTGGTTAGTATCTATGCTTGACCACTTACCTTCAAAACCTGTTTTCCAATTACCATAAGTGCAGAACATGTGTTCGCCAACTTGATTAATAGCATAATAACCAGACTTTTGACCGCCTGTGTCTGGTTTACCACCTATTGCTTTTACTGGTACTCGTATTATATCGCCAGTAATTTCTAAAAAATCTACAAGCAATCCCTGTGCTTGCATCTCGTTTATTAAATCGTTTGTACTCTTACCTGTGCTAAAGCCTAAGTCGTTATAGAGTATGTCCTTTTTCAGGTACTTTGTTAAATCCATTTGCAGCTCTCTCATCATCTAACTGCGCTTGCACGTTTGCCCAGTTTAGATATTCTCTAACAATAGTAGTAAAGATTCTTTTTCTGTTTGCCCTCTCCCATTTATGTAAAGGCTTCTGGTCTTCCTTACCTGCTAGTTCTAAATATATATCTTTGGTTTGTGCTATGGAATATTCTATCCCCTCGTCATTTAATTGTGCTTTGTTTGGTAGTCTTTCTCCCCCACCAATCTTTTTTAAATGAGCCATACAGCACGCTCCAAGCCAGTTTTCTCCATCTTTGTAGAGTAGTGGCCCAGCTGGTGCTTTACAATATGCGCACAAGCTAGGCCTGTTTTTACCATCAAAATGGAACATCGTCATCACTTGCATCCATTGATCCTACAGAATCTAGGTCAGCTTGTGATGGGCCAGTTTTTATATTGTCATTAACAGGTTCTGGCTTTACATTTGTTGCCTGCCATGTTCGACCCCAATCTTCATTAATTTTAAGATAACCATTCTCATCTTTAATTAATTCAGCTGATACACTTTTACCCATAAAAGCAGTTGATGTATCTTTTGGTGGTTCTTTCAATCCCATCGCTTGCGCCATAAGTAGCATTGACTTAACACCACTATCGACATACTTAGGATTATCGTGACCAACAGTAAAGGTATGATTCAGTCTTATGCCTGCGCCATCTATCTCAAAGTACATCTTGCACCCACGCCAACCGTTTCTACCTTGTATTAGTTCTTCTTCTTCGCCTTGCCAATGCAGAACGTGTCTACCTGGCTCAACAACTGACTTGCCTTCGTTAGAGGCATCTACATTAAAATTGGTTAAATCCATTTCTTACTCCTTTTTTATTTAATCCAACATTTATATTCTGAACACTTTTCTTCTTTCTCCCCACAATAATTACAATATCCATCTTCATATTGTGGTTTGTCATCACAGTAATGTTCGTTATATTCTACTTCGCTCATTTCAACATCTGCTCCCTAATTGCTGACCAATCAAACGGCATCTCTGAATCTAAGCCAAATCTATTCTTAGCCTGAAAGCCTGGTGTCTCTTGCGTAAATATAGTTCTATCACCCTGCTTTAGTTTAGTAGTCATACCACCACCTTTACCTTTTACTTGGATAGTTCCAATCTTATAATTAGCAAAGAATACAGCATCACTATGTTCTATAACTAAGTCAGCTGCTTTTCTATGTAACTTAATTTGGTGTCTATCATGTGGTTCGCTTGACGGATCTTCATATCTTTTTACTTCGTTATGTGCAATCTGCAAGATAGTAAAACCTTTATCTCTTAATTGATTTAACAAAGCTAAATATTCTTTCCATGTTTCAAGTGTTACTGCATAACCTTTACCGTAAGCTGGTGAACTAATATCTGGCCAACCATTTTTTGCACAAACATGTTCATGCATTAATGTTTCTAACCAGTCCAAGCTATCAATACATACAGTCTTGTATTCAGACTTTTCATCTATTAATGCTTTTAAGTTATCTTCAAACTCATTGTAGGTTTTTGCTACTGGAAAGTGAGCGCACTCTATCTTACCGATACCATCCTCCGCTTGCACAATGATAGTTTTGTTCATGGTTGCAGCAAAAGATGTTTTACCAATACCACCAGGACCATATAAAACCATAATTGGTGGTTTTAGTTTTGCCTTCTGTCTAATGTTAGCTAATGACATTATGACACCTCAACTTTTGGTAAATGTTTTTTCAGCTCATCAAGATAATGTGCTTGTAATATGTCATTCTTTTCTACTTCAAAGTTTGCATTACTTACAAGTTGATTTTTTTGTTCTTGTAATAAATTAAGTTTTCTATAAACAAGCTGACCTTCCTCTGGTAAGTCATCTAAATTATAGTCTTTGGTAACATCATCTTCTGTAATGCTAAATGTGATTGGCTCTTGTTCCGCCATTTTGTTCTCCTTTTTTATTTAGTTTATAAGTATCACATACATCTTTAGCATTGCACCAACGGCAATTCTCTTCACTATAGTTGTATGTGGGTATTTCTTCAAAGCAAGCTTCAGCAGCTGGCTTCAAAGTTTCATAAGCCCATTCAACTAAATTAATAGCTGATATGAAATATGATCGGATATGACCATCTTTATGCCAACCTCTTGGTTGTACGATAGTCATTTGCACCGTACAGTCATCACCATATCTTGATAATGCTCCTAGTGCATAAATTCTCATTTGTGGGTTGTCAGCTTCTACTGCCCACTTACCAGTTTTAAGATCTATTATTTCAATCATGTCTTTACCAATAAGAATAGCGTCTGCTGTTCCCCATAAATCTTCATGTATTTCTGGCATATTAACTTTCTCTTCAATCAATGGTCTTGCTATGTCTAATTCCATCATTCGTTTATCTATGTAATCTACATAAACTTTTGCACAGTCAATCATCTTTTGGTCAACTGTTAAATCAAAATCTTCTACATGGTGGATGGTATCAAGATAATATTCTTCTAAGGTAAGATTATTTAATCTACCTTTAAGTAGTGTCTCTACCATTTCGTGAATCAATGTACCTGTCGCTGCTGGTATGCCTACTTTATATTCTACTTCCATGCTTGCAAGTAGCTGTGGCATACCTGGACACGCCATCCATATCTTTGCTGCTGACGGACTTAACTTAGCGTGTGCCATGGACAGAAATATAAGAGTCTTGTTCCATTCTTTTCACATCATCAAGATCGTATTTAATCTTGCCACCAATCTTAAAGTAGTTAGGACCTTGTCCTCTATACCGTCTGTTGTCGATTGTTTTCTTGCTGACTCCCCATCTCTCTGCTAGTTCGTCAACTTCTATGGTGTTAGATATGTCAAAATTCTTTTCTAATATTTCCATAAATTTCCCTTTTATTAATATTTTTGTTTATAATATACCAATATTACTAATAATTAAAGTAATATATAATAAAAAGTGGAGAAATTTATGAAGAATAAAACTATATATGCACATACAAATATAGGAAACGAAAAGGAATGGGACCAAGAGATAGATAAACTTGCAACCAACAACCAAGTAGCTGGCACACATTATAAGAGTGCAAAGATACAACCTATAGATTATATATATGCTAACAACCTATCTTATAACTTAGGTAATTGTGTTAAATACATAACCAGAAGTAAAGGAGAGAAACAAGATAGAGTGACTGACTTATTAAAAGCCAAGCACTATATCGATCTTGAACTACAGATGGTTTATGGAACAGACGCTAAAGGCAATAAAGTAGGAGATTATTCTGTAGAAGTTTCTCTTTAACTATGAGGTAATTATGCTTTTATATGAGTTTGATGATCGAATCTTAAAAGAAAGAAACGGAAGAAAACCTATATATGTAAACAAACATCTTGCTAAAGAGTTTAAGGACTTTTGTAAGACAGAGAAAAAATCACCACATGATGTGGCTGAATACTTAATATCATTAGGTATGAACTCTCTGAAACATTACGAAGATCCTAAAGTGTCTGTTGACATTGAAGCTCTTTAAATAGATTTTTGACGTTGGTTAGCGAGTCCATCGCTTGCATCTCTTCGTCTTTAATAGTTTTCTGTTTACTGCCGTCTGGAAAAGTAAACAAAACCTTTTGCGGATCTAATGCAACTAAAGCATAAACGTCTATTGCATCTTTATCATATTGTCTTTTCTTGGTAAACGAGCCACGTCTAAAGTCATACTCCCATGACACTCTATGGTTTCTTATTTTAGATTGTGTTTTAACCTGGCACTTATATAGTGTGTGGTCAACGTCAAAAATGATGTCTGCCTCTGCGCTATGCGGAACGACAACCACAGTATCAGCGTATAAAGAAAGTAGCGAGGCTACTAAGTACTCTCCAGATCGGCCAATTCTTTCCGATTGGCGTGGCATAAGGTTATTTCAGCAAGTTATTTAATTCTTCTTGTCTTTTTCTTTGCGCCTCTGTTCTAGCGGGTATTGAACTAATAGCTGGTGTAGCTGCTCTTAGTGTTGGGTCTAAGCTAGTTAATATACCTGTTACAGGCGATCTACCCAATGGTCTGCTCATGGCAGCTTCAGAAACTAATGCTGGTGGTATTAATTTAGCAGCCTTTAATGGGTTTATTATTATATCTTGTGCTAATAACCTAGAAGCGGTTGCTGAGTCAGGAAATTGTTGACCTAAAACTTTTTGCGCTAATTCTGTTGTCTGTTGTAGCGGAGCTTGGCCTGCGGTGACACTTGTTTTTCTTTTACTTGTATCTGCTTTTTTTATTGCTCGTAATAATTGAGCTGGTGTAAATACGCCCTCTTGCACAACCGCAGCTTGCATTGCGTCATTTATAGGAACTAAATTTCTATATACTGCATTTACATTTTTCAAATCAATTGCATTTACATTTTGTAAATCTATTTCGCTTTCCAAGACTTTTTTTACTTCAGACAAAGTATCTCCAATTTCTCCTTCAAAGCCACCTGATTTTCTAAATCTTTCACTTTTAGTTCGTAAATCTGTTTGTGCTTTTTTTAAGTCTTTGCCTAATATTTTATTATCTTTAATTCTGCTCAATAAGGTTTTGTCGACTATTTTTAATACCCTATCTTGCTCGTCAGCGTTTAAAACGCTATCTTCTAATACATTTAATATTTTATTTTCTAAATTAGAAGTATTTTTTAATGATAATTTTCCTAAAACTCTTTCATATTCTTTATTTACCACATCGTTTACAAATTCAAAACTTTCTCTTGGCGATAGATTTTTTGGTATTTTTATTTTTAGTGGTGTAACAGCTTCTTCTAGCAATGCTCGGTTTGTAAGTATTAAAGTTTCTAATCTTCTTGCTTGGATTGGCGCTCCTGCACCAGGATAAGAAGTTGATAAATCCTCTAAGGCAGAAATAAGATTAGAGCCAATACTGCCAGAGTCTCGTAAAGATTGACCAGGTGTTAGTGGTATACCTTTTTTTTGTAATTCTTTAGCTTGTTTTGATTTTCTTGGTAATATTTTTTGTGATGCTGCTGACAAGCCACCACCTATTGCTGCGCCTGTAACCGCCCCTTTTAATCTACCTTCTGGATCTTCTGCTACACCTGCACCATATAAACCACCACCAACAGCACCAGTTTTAGCTACGCCAGTTAAACCTAATCTTGCGAGACCAGCTCCACCAGCAAACATAGACGGAATTGACCCAAGTATTTCTGTTCCATACGCTGCTGCTGGCGCTTCTTCTCTAAATTGTTCTAGTTCTGTTCTTATTTGGCCTAAAGCATCTTCATAGTTAACATCTTTTTGTAATGATCTTGCAAAAGCTTCTACCTCGTCTGCAAATCCAAATAACAAACCTTGCCCCAAAGATCTTGATAAACCAGTAGCTATATTTGGTGTTGCTTTTTTTCTATAATCAATTGGTTTAGGCGCTGGCATTACATAGCTCCTTTAATATCTTCTTCACTAAGAACTCTAAATTGTCCTGATAAAGCATCATAAACAAAATCACCTTTTTTAAGTTTACCTTCTCTAACCTTTTTATCAAAATCATCATCTGATATATAAGTTTCATATACTGGTCCTAATTTTGCATCTGCAAATTCACCAAAACCTAATAGGTTTCCGTTGTCTTTTAGGTATTTATCCATTTCAAACAATCTTTTTTTATTATATTTGGCTATTGCTTGCAAACCACCCACTAAAGTCTTATTACCAGCTACTGTATTTCCAAGATTAGGTACAGATGATTTAAATAATTCTATTTCTCTATCAGATGTTGATCCTGAACCTGCAACCCTCATTCTAGGTATAATGTAGTTTGTTGTTGCTTGGAATAACTCTTGTTGACTAAGCTCATCTAGTTTTTCTTGCGGTAATATGTTTAGTCCAGCAGCAATTTTTTTGAAAGGTATTTTTATTTCTTCTATAACGCCTGTTTGCACAGGATCTGCACCTTCTAATTGTTTTGCTAAAATATCTAATCTATTTTCTATATCAGAATATCCTTCGACTGTTTTTGCAGCTTCTTGTTGTGTTTTAAAACCTGCTTTGGCTGCTTCTTGTTCAAAAACTTTTTGCCTTTGATCTATAGTTACAAGAGGTGCTTTTTTTTCTTTCATGTAATCCATGAAAGTACCTTTATATCCTTGTTTGACAGCTAAGTTATAATTTTCTTGGTCTGCTGTCATTTTTTGTGCAGCAAACATTCTTGGATCTAAACCAGCTTGTATAAGCTTTATTTGGTCAGCATATCTAGGGTCGTCAGCAAACTGTTGTAATAATCTATCTTGTTCCGCCTGTTGTTGTTGTGCTTCAAGCTGCTGTTGTAAACCTAAAGTTCTACCAACAGGGTCGCCTCCTCGTAAGCTTTCAGACAATGCTGCTAAACCAACACCAATATTTTGCCTTCTTTGTAGTTGTTGTTCTGGTGTTAGTGGTGTTTTTGGTTTTCCAAATGCCATAATTTTATCCTAATAAACTGATTGGACTAAATTGTTGATAATTTGTGCCAACTAATCCTGTTACTGGTAAGCCTGTACCAGCACCTGGTAAAGTAGATGGTAAATTAAATTCTGTTGGTGTAGCAGCCGAACTAAATAATCCACCCAATCCACTAAAAGGATTTATACCACCTAATGCTAATGAACTACCAAGACCTGCTAACCCGCCAAACACTCCTAATGGTCCTGTTTGCTGTTCTTCTGTAACAGTTTGACCAATCAAACTTTGTGGTAAAGTTCCTACAGCTTGGCCTAATAAACCTAACTGATATCCTGGTTGTTGTTGTTCTCTCATAAACTCTTGGAAAGCAAAGTCTCTTTCTGCTTGTGATAAGCCTCTACCAAGCCCGCCGAAACCAGCTAATGTACCAAGCGCTTGTTGTTGACCGCCAAGTAAACTACCTAGCAAGCCCGCCTGTTGCGCACGCCCGCGCAGTTCCATTTCTGGTGCAAACATTGCCATCTGCTGCTGTCTAGCAATATCAGCTTCTGCTGCTCTTTGTGCTTGCTCAAAGCCTGCTTGTCGCAAGCCAGAGACTGTTCTAAGCTTTTCTTCTTGTAAAGGTCTTAATGCTTCTTGCTCGTAGATAGTACCTCTTGAACCACCAAACGCACCCGCACGCATGGCCACATCTTGTGCCTGCTGTCTTTGGATATCTTCTGCTCTGCCAATATCTTCTAACGCTAGATCAATAACTTGCTGTTGAAAAGGTGATTGGTATGCGCCTATGTCTACGTCTAATAAAGATGGTACGTCTGCTGCTGTTGGGACAGCTTGTCCAGCTAATGTTTGTAATTGTGCAGTAGGATCAAAACCAAAAGCAGTACCAAATAGTCCTTGTGCCGCTGCTTGTGCTTGTGATTCTTCTGGAGATAGTCCTGCTATTCTGTCACCAGTATATCCAATAAAAGGTATGTCAGAGGCTTCTTTTGCTCTCTGTGCATATTCTGTGAATAAACTTTGCAGATATTCTGGTACTTGTGCTTCTTGTGTTGTTGTTGTTGTTCCTTTGCTCATAAGTCTTTTCTAATTAGATATTCTGTTTCAAATCCAAGGTGTTTTAGTTTCCTAGTCCAACCTTTTCTGCCACCGCCATATAGTCTTTTAACGCCACAGGCTTTAGCATAATCTTCTATGTGTGGCAACATTGCTTCTAACTCTTGGTAGTTACCACCACAAAACAATAAATTCATTGCAGTATTTTGTGGGAATACTACAAATTCTGTTACAAAAGCAGAGTTCTTTCCTGCCCACAATAAGAATATTCCTTCTTCTATTTTATCTTCTATATCCTTAATTGTATAGTTATCTTGATACTTAATGGCTTTTGCTATATAGGGTTTACAGCGAATCCAGTCCTCTTTCCAAGATTTTTTAATCGCCTTTTGCATATTCAATGATGCTCAATACTAAATGTATGTTTGCATGGTTTACCTGTGCTTTAATTATTTCACCTTGTTGAATGATTATGCCTGCATTTGTTTGTAATTCTTCAGTAGCATGTGCTGATATATTTTTTTCTTTATAAATAAAAAATTCATTAGAACTTGTATCGGTTATAGATACATCTAAATTAGTTTGCTGATTACCATGATCGCAAGCTAAAAATCCTTTAACAATAGCAAAATCAAAATCATCACCTGTTGGCGCAGTATAAATAGTTTGTTTTGTAGTAGCTGCAAAAGAATACTTAACATTAATAGCACGCTGTATATACTGTCTTTGTGAGGATAAGTCCATTATCTTCTACCTCTTGGTTTTATATCTAGTCTTATATTACCAACTTGGAAGTCTTGGGTTAAAGAACCTGTAACTTTCATAGATAATTGTCTTGCAGTAAACCTTGCATCGGTATAACCGTCTGTTTCAAAAGTAAAGTTACCAAAATCTGTTTCTGTACCTAGAGGTGTATTTTTTCCTGTAAAACCTATTGTAATGCCTGGTAAGCTATTAGATTCTTCGTCTGGTAATATCTGATTAACTTGTGCCAATCTATCGCCGTTGCCAATCTCAAGCGGTCCTGTAGTAGCAAAAGGTACTTGAGTACCTAGGTTTGGTGAGTTGAACAATGGTCTTTTATCATGTTCGTAAACAAAACCATTAGAGTCACAAGATATAGGATGATTGAATACACCTTGGTCTACCCAACAACTTCTATCCATAGAACCTATAGACCAAACATTATCTATGTAATTCCATATAACGTATTTATTAGGTGTTAGTTGGTCTACATCACCAACGGGAAAAAACCACCATATTTCATTGAAATCTATGTTGTGTGTACCAAAGGTAGCTTTTTGCGTATTAACTTGTATGTTGTCAAAGATGTAATCGTGTACGTCTGACTTTAATTCTCTTAGGGTACCATCAAAAGAAAAAAATGAATTTTCACTAATCCATGATAAGAAACCGCCAGCAGAAGTTATTGATCTTGCACTTATAGCTTTACAGTTTACGCCAGCATCTTGAATACCATACACAAAAGGAGAACCTGTATAGTAAAGTCTGTTAATGCCAACATCAGTAAATATAATAATATCGTTTTGCCATTTAACAGCATAATTAGCTTTACCGCCTGTTGGTATTTGTAAATCACCTGCGGTGTTTCTAGCAGTAGATGTCCAATTAGTATTATCTTCTCTATCAGACCATGATATTTTTCTAGGATCTCCGCCTGCACCTATCGCTATTAAGTGTCTTTCGTTGCTTACAACAAGAGCTTGACAGCCTGTCGGTGCATTAGTTATTGCTGTAGCTATAGTATCTGGACTACCGCCACCTGCATCTGGTCGCCATTGATATAACTTACCATCTCCTGCAAAACAAAAAACTAAATGTTCACCCCAGTTATCAAAAGAAAAACTTTTAGTATCAAAGTTTAGTGCTGAGGTGCTTCTTGCATCACCCCAATCTTCTACACCGTAATGATATGCACCGTAACCAGTAGATGTAATAACATCATCACCTATAAATCCTGAAGGCGTTATGTCATACCAAGTATCATTATATAAAACATATACGTTTGACCTTGTGCCAACAGCTAAAACCTCTTCGCCAGAATTGGTTTTGTAAGAATACATACCAATAGGTGTGCCTGTTAATGCTGTATCTTTAAACCTAACCCAACCGCCTATAGGTTTTAGATAACCGTTTTCGAAACGCACTAAATCACCGTCTACCCAACGACCTTTGTTGGCGTAGTCAGTACCGTTTTTTACTATTCCTGCTGGTGGTGTTATTGGAAACAGAGCCATATCTAGCCCCTATGCTGTACGCTTCCACATATATACGACTATGTAAGGCTGTACGTTGGTATGAGCTTGTGAAGCGTTTGTGCCACCAGTTGTACCAGTTTGGCCTAAATCTACAGTTCTTTGATTACCTGCCTCTATACCAGTATTGCCATCAAAGCCGCCGCCAAGCTGTGTGTGACTGTGCGATGGTAAACCAGATTGTGCCGCAGTAAGTGTAACTTCTTTTACACCGCCTGTTTCTTCTGCTGTGTCAAAGTCAGTATCACTAGAGTTAAGACCAACCATAACCTTACCAGCACCAAAGGCAACCCATGTACCAAAACCAAGCAAGGTTGCTGGGTTTGTGCTGTTAGTCGCGTTGATATAGATTGATCCTACTGGATATGCTTTGGCTAATATGTTTGTGCCGTTGATTTGAACTTCACCACCTGTGGTATTGATGTTACCTGTTGTGGTTACAGTTGTTCCTGTAATAGCTGTTGCTGCGACAGTAGAAGCACTATTTGCACCTATTGGTGTGCCATCAATAGCACCGCCGTTAATATCAACGGTTGTTAAAGTAGATGTGCCGCTTACTGTTACGCTGTTTAATGTTGCTAAACCAGATGTTGATACAGTAGTAAATGCACCTGTAGATGCTGAGTTAGCACCTATAGTTGCTCCATCAACAGTACCACCGTTTACATCAATGGTTGTAAATGTTGCTGTTCCTGTAGATGTAAGTGTTCCTGCTACTGTTAAAGTTTTGCCACTACCAACATTTAAACCAATACTTGTACCTGTACCATTAGAAACAAAGATTCCATCTAATGTATCTAAGTCGGTGTTAATCTTGCCACCCCAGGTATTAGTAGAAGCTCCTACTTCTGGCTTGGTTAGATTAAGATTGGTGGTAAATGTATCTGCCATAGTGCTTACTTATTAAGTTTGGATTTTATTAATTCAATCCATTCTGGTTTCTTTTTATATATTATAAACCCAACAACTGCTATTAGTATAACTATTTCTATTAATGTTTCCATGTTTACCCTATTGTTTTGGTGACTGATGTTGGGGTTATTTTTTCAGCTATTTGAGCATCTAAACCTGCTTTTAAAGCTGTAACCGCATCAGCACCCATTGCTGTTTCTACCCAACCTTGTACGTCTGATGCAGTTAAATCTGCAAAAGCTGTAAAGCTTGATAGATCTGAAGTGTCTACAGACTGTGATCCATAAGTTGAAGCTGTTTGGTTGTTACCTTCAGCATCTTGGTTAGCATCATCTTCTGCGTTTAAACGCCAATGCACGTTGTAAACAACGTCACTTTGACTTTCATGTGTTGGGTATGTATCAACTGTTGATACGTCCCATGTATATGTTATTGCCATTTTTATTCTCCTTTTAGTAAGTTAATTTCAGATTGTAAGGCTTCAATCTGTTCTTGTTGTTCTTTCATTCCTTTTACAAGATGTACTACAAGTTTACTGTAATCCATTTGGTACATATCTTCTTCGTTTTGACTAACTGCATTTGGTACTACATCTAATACTTCTTGAGCTATTAAACCTTCATCAGCTTTTCCATCTGCTTTCCAGTTGTAAGCTACAGGGTTAAGTTCATTTATTACTTCTAGTCCTCTAGCTTCGCCTGTAACATCTTTTAATCTTGCATCTGATGATGTATTGTATGCTGTGTTTCCTGAGGCTGTAGATATACTTCCAACTGCTGAACCGTCTTTATTAAATTCAATTAAAGTACCATCATCTGTATTTCTATTAATTGAAACAACTCTAAACCCACTACGAGAAAAAGCAGCAGAACCACTAGCGTTAAGTGATACACCTGTATTTGTATCGCCATCGCCAGGAAAGCTATCAGTAGTTCCAACCATTAAATTTCCTGAGCTATCTATTCTTGCTCTCTCTGCACCATTGTTAGCAAACTGAAGTGCATCGCCTGAAAGATTTATATAGTTTGTTGTGTCGTGGAAATATATAGTTCCAGCACTTGAGCCATTGTCGACTAAAATACTTCCACCATAAACATGAAGTTTTTGACTTGGTGAAGTTGTACCTATGCCACAATTTCCATTGCCCTTAATATTAAAGGCTTCACTTGTACCACTATTGGTCGTAACTCTAAATAGAGTATTAGTTGCTGTATTCCAACGAGTATCTACCCATAAACCATTTGATGAGGTTGAATTACCATCATTTTCAAGTTTAGCTATATAATCATCAACATCTTTTTGTACTGTTAAAGTATATGAAGGACTACTCGTTGCAATTCCTACGTTGCCTGATGAGTCGAATCTGCCAACTTCTCCTCCATCTACCTCAAAAATAATATTGCTTCCTGAGTCTGCATTGTTTTCATCAGAACGAATTAATAAACCATTAGAGCCTTCGTTGTAAATAATTTCACCATAAGAAGTACCATCGCTATCTTCTAAACGTATACCTGCAACAGAATCTTTAATGTGCAAAGTCCTTGCTGGACTATCAGTTCCTATGCCAAAGTCACCACCGCCTGCAATATAACTATCATTACCATCAGTTCTAAATGCAACTTTAAGAGCATCAGCACTATCATATAAATACATATATGCATCATCTTGAGCATCTGTTGCTACTTTTGCTCTTATGCCACTTGCTGAGTTAAGGTCTAATAAACTTTGACTGTTTGTTCCTGAAGAAACTAAATCAAGAGTAGCACTTGGCGAAGTTGTGCCTATGCCAACACCTGAAGATGTTATATTTAAAGCTGAACCTGTAAGAATACTATTGGTTGAATTAGAGTTGTTTAATCCTAAACTTAAAACATTAGTATCATATTTAATTAAACTTGAATGATAAGCACCTGAACCATCGTGTAATAATATTGAAGTACCATTATTGCCATTACTTATAAGTAAATTAGCATCGTCTTTATCGTATGAACCAAAGTCATTCACACCAACTAAAGCACTTCCAACAACATGAAGGGGTGAACTTGGCGAAGTTGT
>Ga0209232_1000872_pt1 | contig 17405 bp, 16 predicted proteins | sample ETNvirenome_2_60_FD_184066 | JGI IMG/M metagenome (GOLD analysis project Ga0209232, IMG submission 184066) | Marine viral communities from the Pacific Ocean - ETNP_2_60 (SPAdes) (version 2) | ecosystem: Environmental > Aquatic > Marine > Oceanic | place: Pacific Ocean | collected 2013-06-22
TAGTGAGACAGGTGAACGGTACTTACCTAGCAAGGCTATTGCTGCTCTTAGTGATGCTGAATATGCAGCTACAACCAGAGCTAAACGAAAGGGTAAGGCAAAGGGTAAACAGTTTGTGGCTCAACCGAAAAAGATTGCTAGGAAAGTAAAACAATATAGGAGTTAATTATGGGCTGGATAATAGCAAATACTAATGAAGCTTATGATGGGGAAACCCATGAACTTGCTGGTAGAACATTTACTGGCAAAACAAGAACCTCTGAGTCTCGAAGATTAGAGTGGGTAGATCTTATTGTTAAGCCCAAAGCAGCACCAAAAAAGAAACGTGCTAGAAATAAAAATGGTACTTTAAAAGCAGACGATCCTTCTACGCCAGATGTTAATGAGGCTTATGAACAGTGAGCTTTGTAAATACTTTGAAGACAGAAGAACTTACTATGCTTCGAAGGATTGTTAAGAAGGTACACTTCCAACACTTTGATCGCAAACATGGTAAGTCTTTTGTTACCAATAAGATGGTAGACAATGTTATAGAAAACATTGGTCCAGAGGTCGTTGAGAAGATGATTAAGTCTGGAGTTGACAAGGGGCTGCGCTAGTGGTCGATTTTAAATACAAGCCAGATGGTGATACTCTCAAAGGGTTTATGAAAGATAATACTTTCTTTCGTGGCATTCGAGGTCCAGTAGGATCTGGCAAATCAGTGGGGTGTTGCGTTGAAGTATTTCGTAGAGCTTTGGAACAAGAGAAAGCCCCAGACGGAAAACGAAAATCACGATGGGCTATTATACGAAACACAAACCCACAGCTACGAACTACAACTATTAAAACATGGCTTGACTGGTTCCCAGAAAATGACTGGGGAAAGTTTACTTGGTCAGTCCCATACACCCATCACATCAAAAAAGGTGAGATAGAACTTGAGGTTCTATTCTTAGCATTAGATAGACCAGAAGATGTAAAGAAGCTGCTATCATTAGAGCTAACAGGTATATGGATTAATGAGGCACGAGAAATTCCCAAGTCTATTATTGATGCTTGCACCATGCGTGTTGGTCGTTATCCTTCTATGCGTGATGGTGGTCCTAGTTGGACAGGTGTTATAGCAGATACGAATGCGCCAGAAGAAGATCACTGGTGGCCTATTATGTCTGGCGAAGTTCCGATACCTGACCATATTCCAAGAGAACAGGCTAAGATGTTAGTAAAACCTGACAACTGGCAGTTCTTTACTCAACCTTCTGCAATGCTCGAAGAGCGTGATGAAGATGGTGAAGTGGTAGATTATAAGCCCAATAGCAGTGCTGAAAATAAAAAACACATGCTTGCCAACTACTATGACAATTTAATAAGAGGTAAAACAAAAAGCTGGATTGATGTCTATGTTATGAATAGGCTTGGCACTATCCAAGACGGAAAGCCGATATACCCAATGTTCGCTGCAGAAGTACACATAGCCAAAGAAGAAATAGCGGTAGCCGCTGGCGCACCACTATACGTTGGCTTGGACTTTGGGTTGACTCCAGCTGCCACTCTTGGACAAAAGATCAGGGGTCGCTGGCTCGTCCAGTCGGAGATAGTGGCCTTTGATATGGGGATTGTTAGGTTTGCTGAAGTATTGCGTGAAGAAATTTCCTCCCGATTTTCTCAAGCATCTGAGGTGTATATATACGGCGATCCCGCTGGGGATTTTAGAGCGCAGACGGATGAAAGTACCCCTTTCCATATCTTGCGCGGTGCTGGTTTGAGGGCATTCCCAGCCCCTTCGAACTCTGTAGACCTTCGGTTGGAAGCTGTCTCTTCCCAGCTAACTAAGATGGTTGAGGGCAAACCAGCATTTTTAATTGATCGAAGATGTCAACAACTCATCAAAGGATTTGAGGGTGGATACCAATATAAACGTATGGAGGTATCTGGTGAGCGTTATGCAGATAAGCCTGATAAAAATATGTACTCTCATATTCACGATGCTCTACAATATATGATGTTAGGTGCTGGTGAAGGTAGGGCTTTACTCAATAGCCAAAAACCATCTACACCTGTGATTGCTGGTCGTAACTTTGATGTATTTAATAAAAAACCTGTCAAACAAAAAAGACAGGGTCTTTGGGCAAGAATGTAATTGTGCGTTGCCAAAACTCTTTTTCTCTGCTTTGAGGGAAATGTAAAGGAGATTTACTATGTGCGGTAGAAAGAAAAGAGATCCTCGAATAGATGAGGAACAAAAAAAAGCAAGAGAAACAGCAGAAGCTGCAAAAGAACAAGCTTTAGCAAAACAAGAAGCTCAACGTCAAAAACAATTAGAAGCTGAAAGAGAAGCAGCTGCTACTGCTGCTGCAACTGCAGAAGCTGATGCTGCAAAAGCAGCAAGACAAGCAGAACTTGATATGCAAGCTGGAGAGTTAAATAATACTGGAACCTCTAAACAAACAGGAAGAACTGGTGGTTTGTTTGCTAGTAAAGCAGCAAGACGAAGAAGTAGATCAGCAAGATCTGGCAGAAGAGGAAGACGTAGTTTATTAACATCATCAGGTGGTGGCGTAGGTTATTTTAGTAGGTTTCTCTAATGATTACAGATCCAGTAGCAAAAGAATATCTTAAACGGTATGAACGAGCAAAAGCAAAGCGTACAAACTTTGTTGATGTTTTCGAAGAGTGTTATGAATATGCGCTGCCGCAGCGTGAATCATTTTACTATGAAGTATCTGGTCAAAGAAGAGATGATAAGATCTTTGATGAGACTGCCGTTGTAGGTGTTCAAGAATTTGCTTCGAGGCTACAGTCTGGTCTTGTGCCAAACTTTGCTCGATGGGCAGACCTTACTGCTGGATCTGAAACGCCTAAAGAACAGCGCGATGTTGTTAATAATGAGCTAGAAGAAGTAACTGAGTATGTATTTGAAATACTTCAGAACTCAAACTTTGCACAGGAAGTGCATGAGTCCTTTATGGACTTAGCAGTTGGTACTGGTGTCTTAGTATGCGAAGAAGGCGATGCTATCAATCCTATACGTTTTTCCGCAATACCATTACCTCATGTCATACTAGACACTGGGCCTGATGATAGAATCGATCATGTTTTTCGAGAAAGAAAACAAATACGATTTGATCAACTTCCAATGCTATACCCAAAAGGAAATTTTAATACTGAACTGCAAAGCTTGATTGCTAATAAATCTGATCAAACAACAACAGTATTAGAAATAGTTTGTAAGAATTATACGAAAATAAATGAAGAAGCTTTCTTTCATTTTGCAATATGTATGACAACAAAGTCTTTGTTAATGCAAAGAGAGATGTCTGGCGTAGGATCTAATCCTTTTATTTGCTTTCGATGGTCTAAATGTGCTGGTGAAGTATATGGTAGAGGTCCACTATTCAATGCACTAAGCGCAATCAAAACAACTAACCTTACAGTTGAGATGATACTTGAGAATGCACAGATGGCAATCTCTGGCATTTATCAAATGGAAGATGATGGGGTAATAAACCCTGATACAATTAATCTCGTTCCGGGGACTATCATTCCTAAAGCTATGGGATCTGCTGGATTACAACCTATACAAGCTGCTGGTAGCTTTGACGTTGCTCAACTTGTTCTTGGTGATATGCGTAACAATATTAAACGTGCTTTATACAATGATATGCTTGGAGATCCTAATCGAACACCAGCATCTGCAACAGAGATTGCAGAACGTATGGCAGATCTATCAAGACGTATTGGTTCTGCGTTTGGTAGATTGCAAGTAGAGTTAGTGCAGCCAGTACTTCAACGTGTTGTTCATATATTAAAGAAGCAAGGAAGACTTGAGGTTCCTACAATTAATGGCAGGGAAGTTAAAATTAGATCTGTGTCACCATTAGCGCAAGCGCAAGCCAATCAGGATATTACTGCGGTGTCACGTTTTCTTGAGTTAGCTAATGGAGCATTTGGTCCAGAGGCTATTAATGTATTAATTAACACGGAAGAAACCGCAGCATATCTAGCTAAGAAGTTTGGAATACCAGATAATTTAGTACGAGATGAGCAAGAAAGAGAACAAATTCTTGCATTAATGCAGCAAATGCAGCAAGGTCAGGCGCAAGCACCACAACCTATGGAGTAATGCTTGACTAAAAAAATCAATGTGGGTGTTGATGGGATACAGCGTCCACAAGAAAAAGATCAACAGATCAGCGAGAATATAGCCTCATTGTTTGGCTCTGCGACAGGACAAGCAGTCTTGCAGTATCTAAGATCAATTACTATTGAAATGGTAAATGGCCCAAATGTAACTACGGAGGAACTGCGTCATATGGAAGGTCAACGATATTTAGTTGGTTTGATCGAAGCTCGTATGGCTCATGCACATAAGGTAAAAAACAATGGAAGAAAATCAAGTAAGTGAAAATACAGAAGAAACTGCTGAAGAAGTAAAGACTGTTGATAGTGTTACTTCGGAAGCAACTGATAGACCAGAATGGCTACCAGAAAAATTTAGTGACCCAGCTGATCTAGGCAAAGCATACAAGGCTTTAGAGTCAAAGCTAGGTGAGAAAGAAGATGATGTTCGATCTAGACTAATGGAAGAACTTAATGAACAGGCATCTGAAGGTGTACCAGCATCTTCTGGTGAATATGAACTACCTGACTTTATTGATGAAGAGGAAGCTCTTGAAAGTGATATGCTCAAGAACTGGGCAGAACATTGTCACTCCAATGGATATACCCATGAAGAATTTCAAAAAGGTATAGAAATGTATATGAATGGCATGGGTGAAGAGCCTGATATGGATGCAGAGGCTGCACGATTAGGTGACAGCTCTGAAGCTAGAATAGAAGCTGCATCTCTCTTTGCTAATAAGTTTTTTCCAGAAGATGCTTTGCCAGCAATAGAACGTATGTGCGAAAGTGCTGATGGTATTATTGCTCTTGAAGCTATTATGGATGCAATCAAAGACCCAGCTGTAACAGATCAAACAAGCATTGCTTCTAATTTTAATGAAGTAGAGTTGCAAGAAATGATGAAGGATGAGCGTTATTGGTCGCCAGCAAAGCGCGATATGCACTTTGTTAAACAGGTAGATGAAGGTTTTAAGAAACTTTATGGATGAGGTAAAGATATTGCAAAGTAGGTCGTATTATATGACCCCCTTTTACGAACATCATATTCGTGAAATATATTCTATACTTCATCCAGAAACAGAAAGAGAGTTGTCAAACCTTGGTTATTCTACTGTTCTCGAAGCTTTGCAAGATCTGCAAAAAGATTCTGAAGTCTATATTGTAAGAGATAAAAACTGGAATATTATGATGGCAAGTGGTGTGTTCTTTTCTGAAGATCCACCACAACTCTTTGCTTTATTTACAAATCATGTCACAAAAAACTTTAAAGGATTGGCACGAGGATCTAAGTTATTAATATCATTTTTAGATCAGTCATATGAAGATTTATCTATGCAAATAGCAGAGGAATATGAGTCAATGTTGAACTGGGCAGTGTGGTTAGGCTTTCATCCTGTCGGGTTTAGTGATTGGAAAAATGTGCGATATGTTGATTTTGTGCGTTGCAATCCGAGTAAAAATTGTGTTTCAGATAAATTATCAAGGCCTGTGATACACTGAGAAGCCCATTTGGATACCTTCGTTGAGGATGTAGAGCAGATACCCAAGATGCCCGTAACTTAATTTAGGAGAAAGAAAATTGGCTAATACTATAGACCAAGCCTTTATTAAACAGTTTGAGACCGATGTGCATCTTGCATACCAGCGCATGGGTTCTAAACTGCGTAATACCATTCGTACTACGAATGTGTCAGGCAATGTTGCTCGATTCCAGAAGATAGGTACTGGATCAGCCTCAACAAAATCACGCAACGGTAATGTCACACCAATGGAACTTGCACATACTAATGTGGAAGTAACAATGGCTGACTTTTATGCTGCTGAGTACATCGACAAACTTGACGAGTTGAAAACTAATATCAACGAGCGTCAAGCTGTTGCCGAGAGTGCTGCTGCTGCGTTGGGTCGTAAAACTGACGAGATTATCACAACAGCTATGGATGCTGGTGCTAACTCAACTCAGTTGCATGACACTTCATCTGCCGTTGAAAAAGCAGACCTATTGTCTACCTTTGAAACATTTGGTTCAGCTGACATTCCAGAAGACGGGCAGCGTTATATTGCTATGTCCCCAGCTGGTTTTGCAGATCTGTTCAACATTAATGAGTTTGCTTCTAGCGACTTTGTTGGACCACAGAACCTTCCGTTTGCTGGTGGCATGACAATGAAAGAGTTCTTGGGCTTCAAGATTTTTTCAACGTCTGCTGTCGCTGGTGGCAAAAACTTTTGCTATCACATGAGAGCAGTAGGTATTGGTGTGAACTCTGATGTTCAGACTGAAGTAAACTATGTAGCAGAAAAAGTATCGCACCTAGCGACATCAATGATGTCAATGGGTTCTGTTGTCATTGATGACAACGGTGTATACGAACTGCTAGATAATAACTAGGAGGGTTAGAAAATGGCTTATAGCGCAAGTGGACTAACTCGTCTCGCTGGTGGTTCTGGTGTTTCATTATGGCACTATACCACAACAGATGCGGCAGCAACTGTAGACGCGGCAAATTATTTTAATGATTCAGCTGGGATGTTTTCAGTAAATGACATTATCTTAGCTGTAACAGCATCAGGTGGTACACCTGTTATTAAAATACTTTATGTCAATGCGGCTTCAGCTACTGCGGTAGATGTTACTGACGGTACTACTGTCAGCGCGACAGACTCAAGATAATAGGCTGGGGCTTCGGCCCCACCCTTTTTTGAAGGATTTAGTATGGCAGTTTCAAGCACACCAGCACAATCAGCGGTAGATGTATGTAGCCGCGCTCTCATTCTTGTGGGCGCTGAACCTATTACATCATTTGATGATGGTAATAATGAAGCATTAATTGCTTCAAACATGTATGAAGATGTTGCTAGAGCATCATTGTTAAATACACGCTGGCGATTTTCAACCAATCAATCAATTTTAAATAGGCTATCAGATGCACCGACAGGTAGATTTGATGCAGCTTATCAGCTGCCTAGCGGTTGGTTAATGACACATGTTGTAACTGTTAATGACACACCTATCGAATATCAAACATATGGTGATAAATTATTTTGTAATGAGGCAGCTAGTTCAGAACTGGTATTAGATTTTACTTATAGAGCAAATGAACAAGGCTGGCCTTCATACTTTACTATTGCTGTTGAATATGAACTGGCATCTGTGTTTGCAGTAAGCCTTGCGAGAGATCAGGCTCTTGCACAGTTAATGACGCAACAAGCAGCGACATCGATGATGAGAGCAAGAAACTTAGATGCTCAACAACAAACAACAAGGAAGCTTTCAACAAGTCGGTTTATTACTAATAGGCGAACATAATGCAGAAAGTACGAGTACCATTAACAAACTTTGCATTTGGTGAAGTAAGCCCTTCCTTATATTCAAGAACAGATTCTCCTGTTTATAATCAATCTGCACAAAGAGTTAAAAACTTTTTTATTAGATCTGAAGGTGGAGTTGTTAAAAGATCTGGTCTTCAAAAAATATATCAATTTGACACAACTATAGATGAAACAAAAGTGCAACAATGTAGATTGTTACCTTTTATATTCTCTGATGATGAAAGATACATTATTTCTTTAGAAGAAGCTAAAGTAAGAGTCTTTCAAATAAATCCAGTAAGTGGTGCTGTATCTCTAATACAAACAATAACATCAGATATTAATAGTGTCGCATTAAAATTTGATGATGAGTTTTTGCATGAATATACATATGCACAAGCTGGCGATGTTATGTTTATTGCACATCAAACATTTGCTCCTCAACAAATTGTAAGAACAAGTCTTACTACGTTTCAAATAGAAGGATTTCAGTTCGATCAGAAGTCTGACAACAAACAAGTTTATCAACCATACTTTTCTTTTCAAGGTGCTGGAGTAACTTTAGATCCATCAGCATCAAGTGGATCTGGTGTTACTTTAACAACAAGTGCAGCTTATTGGGATACAACATCTCCTTCTAAGCATATTGGCACAACTGTTAGATACAATGGTCAAGAGATAGAGATTACTGGTGTCACAAGCTCAACTGTTGCAACAGGTGACATACTTGACTCTCTTAAAGTAAAACTAAGTCCAGATTCTTTAAGAACAAATAATGGATCAAATATAGTAGAAGTTACTTTAGTAAATCACGGTATGTCTGTGGGCAACTCAATAACCTTTTCAAATTGTGATACTGTTGGTGGTATAAGTATTAGCAATTTAAATGGCTCAAGAACTGTTGCTGGTATTATTAGTGATGATGTATTTACTTTTACTGCTGGTGGTTCATCTAATGATTCTGCTTTGGGTGGTGGTACTCCAAGTGTAACTACTCACGCACCAACAACTAGTTGGGAAGAACAGTCATATTCTGCTCTTCGAGGTTTTCCAGCTGCTGTTACATTTCATGAAAACAGATTAGTGTTTGCTGGAACTCTTGGGCAACCAGATAGTATTTGGTTTAGTAAGATAGCATCATATTATAACTTTGATGTTGGTGAAGCTAAAGACAATGAGTCAATACAACTAACTGCTGCTATTGGTGAAATACAACAGATACGACATATTGTTTCAAACAGGGATCTACAGATCTTTGCAGCTTCTGCTGAAATGTTTGTGCCAGCATTTCAGAATCAGCCTATCACTCCAACCAATGCACAGGTAAGAAGACAAACTCCTTTTGGTTCTGGATTTACACGACCTCAAATTTTAGATGGTGCAACTCTCTTTGTTCAGAAGGGTGGGCAGATTGTTCGAGAATATTTGTTTAGTGATAGTGAAGCTGCATATGTAGCTAATCCAATTTCTACTATTTCTTCGCATCTTATAAAATCACCAATAGAAATGAATACTCTTTATGGTGCTTTATCTAGATCAGAAAGCTATGTTTTCATTGTAAATAATGATGGAACAATGTCTGTATTTAATTCTAATAGAGCGGAGCAACGTGCTGGTTGGGTAGAGTTCGTAACAAACGGTAAGTTTCATTCTACAGTTACAATCGATGATCGTGTCTTTGCAAATGTAGAATATGATCTTGGAGATGGCACAAAAAAAATAGTTCTTTGTGAGTTTGACTCTACATTTAATTTAGATATGGCAAAAACATATAGTGGATCTAGTGGTGTGTTTGATGTGTCAGCAGATTTTAATAATGGTGCTGTATTAAGAGTAGTTAATGGTAATAACTATATTGGAGAGTTTACTGTTAGTGGTGGCAATATAAATGTATCTTCTGTTGATGCTTCACTATCATCAGCTGAAATAGGATTTAACTTTGATGTTGAGCTAACAACAAATCCAATAGATGCACAGGTAAACAATGGACCAATAACTGGTATTCCAAGAGGGCTTGGCACAGTATATCTAGACTTGAATAACACATTAGCTGTAAAGGTAAATGAAACAGCAATGATAATAAGAAATGTTACAGATGATTTGTCACAACAACTAGCTCCATTTACTGGCAAAAAAGAGTTTAGATTACTTGGTTATAATGCAGATCCTCAAATAACAATAACACAAAATGCACCATTAGATTTACAGATTAATGGTTTAGTAGCGGAGTTAATATTCTAATGTCGTTTTTTCAAGCTATAGGTTTAGGGATGAAGCTGATTGGCGGTATGCAAGCTGCCAAAGCGCAAGAGCAAGCATCAAGAGATAATGCTGAAGCAATGGTTACAGATCGTATTCGAGGTGAAGCTCAAGCAGCACAACAACAAGTTGCACGTTATCAACAATACTTTGATGACATAGCAACTAATGAAGCAATGCTTTTGAAAAATAGAGATTTTGATCAGAGTGTTCGAGCTTTTTTTGATGAGCAAAAAAGTGTTACTTTTGATGACTTAACTGTTATGGCAAGCCAAGCAAGAATGGAATCAAGAAAACAAACAGTTGCATCATTACTAGAAATAGAGCGTGGTAAAAATGAAGCAGCTGCAACACGAATTAGAACTTTTTCAAGCTTTGCATCTGGCTTGCATGATATGACAAGTACAAAATTTTAGAGGTTTATTATGGCAGTCATTCGTAGAACAGTAAGTGTAACAAATAAACGAATTGGCGTTAATAACTTTGACACTGGTGCTGATCAAGTTGGGTTAGCTATTGCTGATGCTGGTGAAGCTATAAGAGATCGAGCATTTAGAATAGATGCTCAAAAAGCAGAAGAGGCTGGTTCTGATGCTGCATTATCTGTAGATGCTGAAAAATTTTTACAGTTTGATTCTCAAGGAAAACCATTAGCCATAGAAGCCCCAGAAGGTTTTGGTCGGATTGCTAGAGATTCTTTTAAAAAGGTAGCTGAAAGAAGATTTGTAGAAACTGTTGATAAAGATATTCGACTTAAAATGGAGGAGCTATCAATAAGATATGATAGAGATCCTCTTGGTTTTGATAAAGCTGCTGAGTCTTATCTTGCTGGACTATTGACTGTTGATAAAGATAACAAATTTCAACAACAAATTTTAGATATTGGTGCTGAAGTTAAAGAACGTGCCAAAGTAAATATAATGAGATCAGAGCGCAATCGTGCAAGAACAAATGCTGCTCAACATATAACTTCAGAAACTTTAGAAAGTACAAATCTTGCTATTGAAAAAGCGAGAATAGGAGATATTGCTCAAGCAAAAGAAATAGCTGAAGAGCGAAGAGTTGCTACTAAAGAAGGAGAAGGTGCTGGTTTTAAAATAGGATCATCTGATATTGTTTTAGATAATATAAATGGTTCTATAGCTGGGGCATATTTATCAACACAGTTTCAGACACTTTCACGTCAGGATAGAATAGCAATCATTCGAGCAGCTGGAGTTGGTGGCACTAACGTAGTTTTATCAAAAGAAGCTCAAGATGTTTATAGTCAGGTTTCTGATTTAATAACGCCAAGTAATCAAGCTAGTGTTGTTGCTGATTTAAAGTCAAATAATTCTTCTATTATTTCTGATGAAGATTTTGCTCTTCGATCAAACAAAATTGCAGCAAATGAGAAGCTTAATAATTTATTACAAGGTTATGATGATATAAATTTTGCATTAGAAAGTTCTTATATATCAGAAGCTAATAAAGCTATGAATACACCAAAAGATTTTGATGTTATTTTTGGTGGAACATATACTCAACTTGAAGCTCGAATAGATGAAATAAAAGACTTAACATCTATGGTTGATGATGATGGCAAACCATTAAATTCTCAAACATCAGCAAGCATGCAAGAAGAAGCTAAAAGAAGCTTTATGACACCTTGGCTTTTAAATGCAGCTGCTCAAGGAGAGCAAGATCAATTAAAAAACTATATTCTAACTGGCTCTCATGATGGTTCATTAAATAGCTATCAAGTAAATACAGTAGATAAATTAAAAGAGTTTGGATTATTACTACCAACAGATGTTAATGATAGTGCTGTAAAAGCATTGCTAAATACAGATCTTGGTAAACTTGCTGATCAACAAAAAGAACAACAATTAAAAGTAGATTTAAGTAATGAAGCTTATGAGCTATCAGCACAGCTTGCTGGTGGATTTGACAAAGCAAGAAATGGTGAATCTTTTGAAGAAATATTTTCAGACAAAGTTTCTAAATCTGGGCTTGATCCAGTTACACAAGATGCTCTTGGGAAGATTGTACAGTTTGGAGCATTGCGTGGTGAAATAAATGGCATTGCTTCTGGATTATTGTCTTCTCAAATAGAAGATGTAATTAGTTATATAGATTCTGATGGTCAAACAGATATTGATGAAGGTGTCACTAAAAATCTTGGTGATAAAATTTTATCTGAAAAGAATGAAGAAGCTATTGATGCTGGAGCAAAACATCTTGAAGATCTTAGAGGGAATGCTGTTCGAAGAGAGGCTGATGCTGCTGCTAACAGAAAATTTTTAGATGATATGCAAACAATACTTGAAGGTAAAGCTGATCCAAATACAGCTAATTCAAGAAAAACAGTAGATGAGTTTAATACTAGAAACGGTATTGATATTTATAATCCTGCAACTTGGCAAAATAACCCAGAAGCTATTCATGTTATGGCTAAAGTGCCTCCACAAAAATTGGTTGATGCTTTAAATATTATGGTTCAAAGAGGTACAACTCCAAATCCTGATGCTATAATATCATTATATAGAACTCTTACTTCTTACACAGGCTATGGATCTCCAAAAGATGTTTTTGGAGATGCTCTTGGTGGTTACACAGCAACTAAACAAAAAAAAGTTATGCTTGATGAAATGATTGAGGGTATAGATGCTGGATTATACAAAACAACACAAGAAGCTATAGATGCTATGATTAGTCGAAAAACAGAAGTTACTCAAAATACTATTGAAAATACTTTAGGTGCTTCTGCAAGTGATCAAAAAACAATAATGAATGACATTTTAAATGCTGCTGTAGGTAAAAATAATATAGATAATCATATTAGTGATAATTTTAAAAATCTTGCAATACAACTTGCTGGTCTTGGTTATAATCAAGAAGGTATTATAAGTAAATTAACTGATATATTTGAAGATGAATATGGTGATGCTGGTGTTGTTGTAGATTTTGATAGGCCAGTTGAAACTCGTAAAAAAACAAGAATGTCACTAGATAAACTTACTCGTAATGGAGAAGAGGTAAGTGATATTCATGCTGTTTTAAATCAACAACTTAAAAGTTTAGATGCTGTATTATTTGATCCTAATGAAAGTTTTCCAATAGGTTTTACAACAAGAACAAAAGGTTTTCTTGAAGGACAGTTTGAATGGTTTGAAGACCCAAGATTTGAAGGTAAATCTATGGTGGTTCTTTCTCCAGCACCAGATGCAACAAAAGCCAATCCAAAATTTTTAACTTATCAAGTTAGCAGAAGGGATGGGATTCTTATTCTTGATCCATTTATTATTGAGAAAGATGGTAAAGCATTATGGCCTTCATTTGATATAAATTCTGAAATGGCAGAGGCTAGAGGTTTTAAAGAACAAAATGATCAAGCTATGAAAAGATCAGAGTTAGAAGCACAAGCAAGAGCAGCAGCTGCCAAAGATGAAGCTGATAGAATTAGAATGCAAAATGCTGATCCTGCTATTGCTGAAACATATTCTGGATTTGGCACAACACCACAAGGCCCATCATTTTAATGGATAATGCTTTTGATTATATTCAAGGACAGATGGATACACGATTTCGTGCTACTCCAGATGACAATCGACCATCATTTGGTGAAGTTGTTTCTGCATCAGTAGGTCGAGCATACGATCCTCTTTTTGAATATGTTAAGTTTCAATCAAATAGATCTACAAGTTTTAGAGAAGAGGGCTTTGATCCCTTTCCTCAAATACCAGATCATTTAAATGATTATTCATCTTCTTTGCTTGGCGCACATACTCAAGAAGAGTTTGATGAATTGGTAAGAATATCTGAAGAATCATTAGATCGAAGAAGAGTTCTTAGTCAGGCATCTTTTGGTCAACAGCTTGGTGCTTCTTTATTTGATCCTATTAATCTTATTGCTATTCCTCTAACTGGCGGTGCTAGTGTCGGTATGCAAGCACTTCGAACTGGTGCATCAGTTGGTGCAATTACAGCTGCACAAGAGGGTTTAATATATGCCACAGACCCAACAGCCACTGGTGCAGAATTTGCATTAAATGTTGGTGCTGGATTTGCTGTTGGTTCTGCGTTTGGAACACTTGGTGGTATTCTTAGTAGAGGATCTGCACCAGCTGTTATTAGAAATACAACTAATGATATTGAGCAAGCTCAAGAAGCTTTTGCACCAAAAGAAGGTGGTGCTTCATTAGCAGAAACTGTGTTTACAAAATCATGGTTATATCGAGCAGCAACAACAATAGGTAAACGTATATTCCAAGATGACAGCTTAGATGATGAAACTAAAAGATTAGCTTATGGTATCTTTGGTGACAATGGTATGAGAATGGTGGCACATCAAAACGATCAAGTGCTTGGCACTTCTGTATTTGTTGAACAGGCACAATATAAAGCAGAGCTTAATACTTTATATAATAATCTCTTAAAAGTTCAGGCAAAGTCTTCTGACACTGGTAATATGGATTTTTATGGTTATCCATTAAAACCAAGAGATTTTAATGATTTTGTTAATGAGGCTAGTCGTAAAAGAATAAAAGGTGAAGAACCAACAAATCAATTTGAGCAACAAGCTATAAATAATATGGATGAGTTTTTTAATCGTTGGGAAAAAAGATTAAAAGAAGTTGGCCTTATTGGAACACTACCACATTATGAAAGACGTTTAGATTTTCTTAAAATAAAAATGGATGAAAATCTTGATACTTTAAATAAAATAAAAGGTAAGAGTGCAAAAGCGCAAGCTTTCAAAGATCGTGTATCTAATCGTATTGATGATTACTCTGGGCAAATCAAAGAAGTAGAAGAAACTATAGAAAGACTAAAAGCAGAAAAAGTAATGCCATCTAATGAGGTTAAGTTTACACCTCGATACTGGAACACAGCCGCTATTGAGAAAAACCGTGAAGGTTTAAAACAGATATTAGTTCAGTGGTTTAAAGAAAACCCAGATGGTATTATGTGGACACCAGAAAATCCATTGTCTCGAAAAACATTTAAAACAAGTTTATCTGCTAGAGAAAAACGTGCTGATGATGTTATTAATAAAATACTAGATGATCCTGACACAACGTCATTTGAGAATGCTTTCTTTGGTTATGGCAAGTCTAAACACTTTATGCACAGAACATTAGATATACCAAACAATCTGGTCGTTGATTTTATTGTTACAAATCCTGTTGAATTAATGGCAGCTTATAACGCTAGAGTTGCTCCAAGATATTCTTTTCGTAAAAAGTTTGGTGGTGATTTTGAAGAAGTAATTGATACAGCTGAAAATAGAATGATGCTTAAAGGTAAAAGCATGAAAGACATTGATCGAACAATGCGAGATATTCGTGTTGGATATGATCGGGTTATGGGTGCAGCACTAAGAACTCCATATTCTAGAGGTCAACGCTTTGCACAGGCGGTAAAAGATGTAGCTACACTTAATTATATGGGCAGTAGTGGTATTACCTCAATGACTGAGGTTGGTAGAATTATGGCAGAGCATGGTGTTTTTAAAACTATGAAAGCTCTTGGTGGTTTAATAAGTGATGAAAAGGTAAGAGTATCTTCTAGAGAAGCAGCAAAAGCTGGTGAAGCATTAGAAGGTAGGTTATTTAGTGCATCTACTCGATTAAGTGATGATGCTATTGGCAATCCATTAACACACAATATGTGGAGTAAAGGTAAAGATGTTTTCTATATGCTTAACTTACTTACTCCTGTTACTAGAGAGTTAAAACGTCTTGATGGCGTTCTTAGACAAGATCACTTATTAAATCTTGCAATAAAAGAAACAAAAACTCCTAACAAAATAACAAAAGCAGAAAAAGAATATCTTCGAAGATATAATATTAGTGTTGAAGATTCTAAAAAATTAACAGAAATGCCAATAGAACGTGGTGAGTCTGGTTTAATTTATGCAAATACAGATGAGTGGTCTGATGAAGCACTAAAAACTACATTCCAAAGATCTATGTCATCAGGTATTTTAAATACTATTATGCAAGCAACACCATCTGATCGCCCAATAATGGCTGATGGTATTGCTTTGATACCAACTCGAATTGGTAAACGTTTTGGTTTAGATGAAGATCCTAAATACAAAGGCTACTCTCGTATCGAAAGCGGATTGCTTTCTTTGCCATTTCAGTTTTACTCATTTACGCTTGCAGCTTTAAACAAAACAACAGCTGCTTACGGTACAGGCCAAATGAAGTCTCAAGTTTGGGGTACTCTTTGGATGATGGGGCTAGGATATATGGTTCTTGAATACAAAACACCTGACTGGCTAGAGATGAGTATACAAGATAAACTACTTCGATCGTTTGATTATTCTGGTGCTGCTGCTTTATATTCAGATCTTTATTATACAAGCATGGCAACCTCACTAGCCTTGAGTGGCAAGAATTATGCTGGTTTAGGTGTGTTTGAACCTAAATTTCCACAAGAACAAAGTGGTGTAGATGCTTCTTTAGCTTTTGCTGGTGCTGGCCCAGCGATTGTAAGTGATTATGCTAGAGCCATGAATGACATGGTGTATGGTGATTTTGGTGAAGGTGCTAAAGATTTTATTAGGCGTATGCCATTTATGCAACTTTGGTTTATGAAGGGTTTTGTTAACGAACATACAAGAGCATTAGGCGAAGGTTTGGGCGATGACATACCAATCTTTGGTAGATATTAACTTTTTGTGCGTTGCCACTTCTTATCTTCACTGCTATTTCGATAAAAAAGAGGTAAAGTATGACCATTAACCTATCAGATAATAACCCAAGGGTATCTTACACAGTTGCTCAAGGTGCAACGCAAACATCTTTTGCTGTGCCATTTGAGTTTTTTGATAATGATGATTTGAACTTTTATGTTGATGGTACATTAAAGACATTAACAACTCATTACACTGTATCTGGTGGTGATGGATCTACTGGCACAATAACAACAACGACTGGCAATAGTGTGACAGGCATTTCGGGTGGGTCTACAGTCATTGTTACACGCTCTATAGACTTAGACCGCACAACAGATTTTCCCTCATCAGGGCCGTTTAATATTGCCTCTCTGAATACAGAGCTTGATAGGTTAATTGCTATTACTGCTGATCTTCAAGACGATGTTAATAGATCTTTGAAGCTAATTGATTTTGATAGTGCTGTTGATACCCAAATGCCATTGCTTGCTGCTCGTAAAGGTACAGTCCTTGGGTTTAATGCAAGCACTGGTGTTCCAGAAGCTGGGCCACAGATTGCTGATGTTGGTACTCTTGCTGCAATTACAGCTGATATTACAGCATTAGCTGACATCGAGGATGGCACAGTATCTACTGATGCCATATCAGGATTAAATGCTGTTAAAGCAAATGTTGTTACGGCTGCTGGCATAGCAGCAAATATTACAACAGTAGCTGGAATAAGTTCTAATGTTACAACTGTAGCTGGAGTAGCTTCAAATGTAACAACCGTTGCTGGGATTGCTAGTAGTGTTACAGCAGCAGCAACTAATGAAACAAATATAAATTCAGTAGGTTCGAATATAGCAAATGTAAATACGGTAGCTGGAATTGCAGCAAATGTTACTACAGTTGCTGGAGTTGCTAGTGATGTATCTGTCGTTGCAGATAATGCATTAGCTTTAGCCATTGCTTTAGGATAGGAGATAAAAATGGCAGATGACGCAACAGTCGTTTCACAGGTTACAGTGTTACCAGATGAGATAGCGCAAACTATTTCTACCACAACCACTATTAGCCCAGCGGA